>VYMG01000021.1_pt1 | contig 122580 bp, 103 predicted proteins | sample 5115261 | NCBI WGS metagenome assembly VYMG01 (sample SAMN12291781, study PRJNA351875) | freshwater metagenome | isolation source: freshwater lake | place: USA: Michigan, Wintergreen Lake | collected 2013-08-08
GTCGATGAGCCAGTTGGCTTCGGCGACGGTGCAGCCGGTTGACTTGAGATCGTCTTCGGTGCCGACGGTGACGGTGTTTGTTTTGGGGTCTTTGTGCGTGACATAGATGCGATAGCCGAGGGCGACGCTAAGTCCCCGGCGCTGGCCGATGGTGAAGTGGTGCTGGCCATCGTGTTCGCCCACGACGTTGCCTTCGCGGTCGATGACGTTGCCGGGCTTGACGACATCGGGGCGTTTCTTGGCGACGAGGCCCGCGTAGTCGTTGTCGGGGACGAAGCAGATTTCCTGGCTGTCGGGCTTGTCGAAGACGGGGAGGTTGAACTCGCGGGCGAGTTCGCGCACGCGGGTTTTGTGGAGGCCGCCGATGGGGAGCATCATTTCGGCGAGGCGTTCGCGCGGTGCGCCGAAGAGGACGTAGCTTTGGTCTTTGCTGGCGTCGAGGCCGCGGTAGAGGCGCGGGGTGCCTTGGGCGTCGTGTTCGATGCGGGCGTAATGGCCACTGGCGACGAAGTCGGCGCCGATTTGCTTGGCGTATTCGTGGAGTTTGCCGAACTTGAGCCAGTCGTTGCAACGGACGCAGGGGTTGGGTGTGCGGCCGTTGGCGTACTCGTCGACGAAATAGTCGATGATGCGGCCGAAGTCTTTCTTGAAGTTGCAGACGTAGAAGGGGATGCCGAGTTGCGCGGCAACGAGGCGTGCGTCGGCGGCGTCGTTGATGGAGCAGCAGCCTTGGTGGCCGATTTTGATGGTTTTGGTTGGCGCGTTGTTGTTGAGTTCGCAGGCTTGCTCGTAGGGCATGAGTTCGTCGAGCGTTTCGCCCGGTGAGCCCAGGCGCATGAAGCAGCCGACGACTTCGTAGCCTTGTTGCTGGAGGAGGGCTGCGGCGACGGAGGAATCGACGCCGCCTGACATGGCGACGAGGACTTTGCCCTTGGGGGTGTTGCTGGGCTGCGGAGATTGCGCGGGAGAGGGCACGAAGGATTGTAAACGCGGGGGAGGCACGAACGGGGTCCGAACGGGCGATGGGGAAGTGAGGAGTTTGCAACAGGTTCGGCGTTCACGTGCGTATATTCATGGCTATGCCAATGACGCCCCACGCCCGGCGAGCCAGCCGGGCACGCTGGGTGCTGGCGCTGCCGACATTTGCGGCGGCCCTGGCCCTGAGCAGTGTTTCGAACATGTCGGTTTCGGTTGCGGCTGCGCAAGCGGAGACGCCAGCTGGACGCGCGGTGGAGAGCGCGAGCGAAGCGGCGCCGTCTGTGGAGCTTGGGAAGCTGACGAGTGAACTGCAGCAGCGGTTTGGCGGGAGCCGAGCGGTGACGCGTCCGTCGCAGGATGCGTTCATGGGTTTCAGCGCGCCGACGCGGGTGACGGAAGTTCTGATCCGGTCGGGGCTCACCGTGAAGAAGGGTGACCTGATCATGCGCGGGGATGACGCGGAAGACGCCGCGCTGCTGAAGATTCAGGAAGTGCGCGTGGCGGAGCCTTTGCAGGTGGAAGGGGCGAAGGCGAGCATGGACCTGGCGAAGCTGGAGTATGACCGGCTGCGCGAGGCGTTTGCGAAGAACGCGTCTGGCGTGCAGGAAGTGGAACGAGCGCGGCTGGGGTATGAGGTGCGGCGGATTGAGTATCTGCTTGCGTTGAATCAGGAGACGCAGGAGAAGCTGCAACTGGACCGCATGCGAGCGCGCGTGGACAAGTTCCGCGTGCGTGCGCCGTTTGACGGCATCGTGGACACGGTGAACGCGGATGTGGGACAGGTGGTGAACGAGAACGAGAAGATCGTGCGCGTGGTGGATATTGATCCGCTTTGGATTGATGTGAACGCGCCGACGGATGACAAGACGACGCTGACATTGACGCCTGGTGCAACGGCTTGGGTGCTGTGTGATGTGGCGGGCGAAGCGCGCATGGTGACGGGGACGGTGGTGGAAGTGGCTCCGACGGCAGACCCTGCCAGCCGGACGCGTCGTGTGCGCGTGGAAGTGAAGAACCCGGCGGGGCCTGAGCAACTGCTGCCGGGTGAGCCGGTGTGGGTGCGGCTGCGGGATCCGGGGGAGAAGTTGGGGAGCAGGTAGTAGAGGTAGGCATTGGGGATTAGGGATTAGGGATTAGGGAAGACGATTTCGTTGCTTCGTCACTTTGCAACTCCGTGACTTTTTTATGAACGACGTATCGACCATCAAGAGTCCGGGCTGGCAGCGAGTAGTGAGCGATCTTTCCGCGCTGGTGCCGGATGATCGCGTGTTTTTGCTGCGGCTGATGAGCACGCTGGGGATGGTGACCGGTGCGCGGCAGGCTGCGCTGTTTCTGGTTGCGCCCGGGAGTGGCGAGCAACAGACGGTGGAAGTGAAGGCGGCGCAGGTGTGGCCGTTTGCGCAAGGGATGGTGGATGCACAGGGGCGGCTGACGCAGCCGGGTGATGTGCTGACGGATCCATCGCGATTTGACGCGAATTTGATTGATCGCGGGCGTGAGGTGACGACGGCGGCGCGCACGGTGGCGGCGAGCAAGGGTGTGCAGGTCTTCAGCCTTGATCAGCCCAGCACGTCGGGCAGCGTTGGTTTTTATGGCGCTGAGAAGCAGAATGAGGGCGGGATGTATGTCATCGCTGCGGCGGTGATGCAGGGACTGCCGCATGAGAGTCCGCAGTTGCCCGCCCGCGCGGTGATCACGCTGCAGGTGGAGATGCGGAACAAGCAGGCACTGCAGAGCATGGTGGCGCTGGTGGAAGTGCTGTGCGGATATGTGTTCGCACACGAAGCGCAGCAGGCGTTGCGGCGGACGCGGCAGAGCAGCGCGGCGCTGGACCTTGCGGCGCGGCTGATTGCGAGCATGAACGCGACGGCGGGCTTCCGCGCGTGCGCGATGCAGTTTGTGAATGACCTGTGTCGGCAGTTGAGCGTGGATCGCGTGGCGCTGGGGTGGGTGCCTGGGACGCCGGCGAAGTGGCCCGGGCGGCGCGTGGGCGAAGCGCGGCTGTCGCAGGCGGCGACGAGCGTGCACCTGAAGGCGATGAGCGACACGGAGCATCTTGATCGGCGCATGGAGATGTGCCGGAAGATCGAGAATGCGATGGAAGAGTGTCTGGATCAGGAGCAGCCCGTGCTGTTCCCGCCGCCGAGCGCGGTGAGTGATCCGCTGCTGGCGAACACGATCACGCATGCGCACCGCGATCTTGCGCGCAATGACGCGAATCTGCGGGTGGCGAGTTTTCCGCTGCGGGTGGTGGACACCAACGGTGAGAAGATCTCGGGCGTGGTGCTGATTGAGAGCGCGGGGCAGGGCAAGCTGGATCCGGCGGCGGCGGAACTGGTGCAGGCGACGCTGGACCTGGTTGCGCCGGTGCTGGCGGTGCGGGCGAGTGATGATCGCAACCTGGGACTGCGGACGTATGACAGCGCGGTGCGCGCGGCGGCGTGGGCAGTGGGCCCCAAGCACACGGTGTGGAAGGTTGCGGGGATTGCGCTGATGGTGGCGACGGCGGTGCTGTTCCTGGGGCGGACGACGTATCGCATCGGTGCGCCGATGGAGATGCGGGCGGAGATGCAGCGCGTGGTGAGCGCACCGGTGAATGCGCCGCTGCTGAGCGTGGCGGATGGCATTGATGAAGGGGCGAAAGTGACGGCGGGGCAGACGCTGGCGATGCTGGACACGCAGGAGATTCGCGTGAATCTGCAGCAGGCGGTCGCGGAATTCTCGCTGGCGGAGAAGCAGGCGGATGACGCGCTGCGAAAGGGCGACGCCGGCGCGGCGGCGCAGTCTCGCGCGAAGGCGGATCAGGCGAAGGCCAAGATGGACATGATGCAGCTGCAGATTGATCGCAGCACGCTGACGGCTCCGATCAGCGGGACGATCATTCGCGGCGATCTGCGCGACAAGCTGGGGGCGACGCTGAAGATGGGCGATGAGATGTTCATCGTCGCGGATCTGGACACCATCACGGTGCGGGCGAAGGTGGATGATCGCGACATCAGTTTCATTCGCGTGGGGCAGACCGGTGAAGTGAGCCCCAAGAGCAATCCGAGCCTGAAGGTGTCGATCAAGGTTCGGCAGATCGTGCCGCTCGCGCAGGCGACGGACGGGTCGAACACGTTTGAAGTGCGGTGCGAACTGGTGGGAGAGTCGCAGCCGTGGTTTTTGCCCGGGCTTGAGGGGCAAGTGAAACTGAACACGGAGAAGAAGAGCTTCGCGTGGATCGCATCGCGGCGGATTGTGGATCAGCTGCGGGTGTGGTTGTGGTGGTGAGGATGGAAGTGCCGGAGTGCGGAGTGCCAGCGTGCGGAGTGCGCTGGCGGCCGGACGTTTCTGGTGATTGAAGTTGGATGAAACACTCCGCACACTGCACTTTGGCACTTTGCACGCTGGCACTATTTCCCCATGTCTGAACGCAACACATTCTCTCCCTTCTGGCACCGTGTGCGGTCGCTCAAGCCTCGGCTGCGTCCTCATGTGCAGATCACGCGGCAGGGGTACCTGGGGCGGCGGTGGTATGTGGTGCAAGACCCGAGTTCAAACGGGTTTTACCGGCTGAACCCGGTGGCGCACGAGATGGTCGCACTGCTGGATGGATCGCGGACGGTGGATGAGGTGTGGCAACTGGGTTTGACGCGGCATGGCGATGAGGCGCTGACGCAGAATGACGTCATTACGGTGCTGAGCCAGTTGTATGGGGCGAACCTGCTGCAGGCGGATATCGCGCCGGAGACGGAGCAGTTGCTTTCACGCGGGAATGAGCGGCGGAAGAAGAAGTTCATCAGTCAGGCGATCGGTCTGATGTACTTCCGTATTCCGCTGTTCAATCCGAACGGGATCCTGGGAAAGATCGAGCCGGTGCTGCGTCCTGTGCTGAACAAGTGGGGGTTCATCGCGTGGATTGTGCTGGTGGTGACGGCGATTGCGGCGCTGGTGCCACACTGGCGGATGCTGGTGGGCGGTTTTGACAGCGCTATTGCACCGAGCAACTGGCCCATTCTGCTGGTTTCGTACGTGCTGCTGAAGCTGTGGCACGAGACGGGGCACGGGGTGCTCTGCAAGCGATTTGGCGGGCAGGTGCCGGTGTTTGGCGCGATGATGCTGGTGCTGGTGCCCAGTCCGTATGTGGATGCGTCGGCGTCGTGGAGTTTCCGCAGCAAGTGGCAGCGGATTGCGGTGGGCGGCGGGGGGATGATGTTTGAACTGTTCGTGGCTGCGATCGCCGCGTTCGTGTGGCTGGGGACGAAGGACAACCCCGGTCTTGCGCACCAGGTGGCGTACAACGTGATGCTGACGAGCGGCATCAGTACGGTGGTGTTCAACGCGAACCCGCTGATGAAGTTTGACGGGTACTACATGCTCAGCGATCTGATTGAGGTGCCCAACCTCATGCAGCGGTCGATGAACATGCTGAAGTTCCTGTGCCAGAAGCACATCTACCGGGTGGAGAATCCGCAGAGCCCGACGACGCGTCCCGGGGAGGCGCTGGTTCTGATCGGGTACGGCATCGCGGCTCTGGTGTATCGCGTCGTGATCTTCCTGAGCATCACGATGTACATCATGGGGAAGATGTTCGCGCTGGGGGTGTTCCTGGCGATCTGGACGACGGCGATGTGGTTCCTGCTGCCCATCGGGCAGTGGGTGCACTGGCTGGCGACGCATCAGTCGCTGTCGCACTTCCGCAGTCGTGCGGTACTGACAAGCGTGGCGCTGGTGGCGGCGGGGCTGCTGCTGATTGGCGTGGTGCCGCGGCCTGACTATCGGCGGGCGACGGGTGTGGTGCAGGCGGACATGCAGTCGCGGCTGTTCAGCGCGAACAACGGGACGATCGAGGCGGTGCATGTGGCCAACGGGGCGCACGTGCGGGCCGGGGATGTGATCATGTCGCTGGAGGCTCCGGAACTGCTGACGAGTCTGGAGTTCGCGAAGGCGCAGCTGCGCGAGGCGAAGCTGCGGCAGAGCGATGCACTGTCAAAGTCGCCGGCGTCTGAGCAGGCGGCGGCGGAGTACGTGCGCATGCTGGAAAAGCAGGTGGCGTACATGGGGGAACTGGTAGAAAAGCTGACGATCGTGGCTCCGCATGACGGGACCGTGGTGTTTGGCGAGGGGTCTCGCGACATCGGGCGGTATGTGAGCGAGGGGACTCCTCTGGTGGAAGTGATTGACGAGCGCACGCTGCGTGTGGCGGCGGTCCTTCCACAGGCGGAAGCCGACTGGATCGCGTCGATGCCGACGGACAAGTATGTGGTGGAGGCGCGGCGCGTGAGCGACGTGGACAGCGTGCTGGAACTCACGCCCGCGAGACTGCCTCGAGCGGCGAGCGTGCAGGTGCCGCACGGGGCGCTGACGTTCATGGGCGGGGGTGCGATCGAGAACGATCCGAGGGCGCAGTCGCAGCAGATGGACACGATCGCGAAGCGACCGATCTTTACGGCGGCGTTCACGCCCAAGGTGGCTGCGAATGCGAGCGAGCAAGAGCGGGCGGCGGCGGTGGCGACGCTGGGACCGGCGGGCGAGCGAGTGAAACTGCGTTTTGAACTGCCCAGCAAGCCTTTGCTGGCGCAGTGGGTCGATCGACTGGAGAAGGCGCTGCAAGGGCGGGCGAAGATTTAGTGCAGGCACAAAGGTGCGGTTGCACGCAGGGATGAATGGATGACGATGTTTCCGGTGAGTTCGGTGCCTGCGTCGCTGCCTGGGGGGGGCGGTGGCGGCTCGGCGATGACGAACTACACCGCGTTGTATGAGAGTCTGCGCAGCCGCAAGCTCAAGCCCGTGGTGCCCAAGAACCTGGACATTCTTGCGGTGAAACTGCAGGTGGCGGCGGATCGGCGGCGGGTGACGCTGAAAGACCTGCGACGGCGCGCGGATGGCATCGTGGCGATGGCGCCCAAGTTTCGCAATGTGTCGGATGCGGTGCTGGATCAGCAGGTGAGCGACATTCGCGAGGTGTTCGTGCGTCGGCGGCAGACCAGCGAGCACATCGACAACGCGCTTGCGATGATTCGTGAAGTGGCGCGACGCGAGACTGGCGAGGAGCCATTTGCGGTGCAGTTGATCGCCGCGCTGGCGATGCAGTATGGTCGGATGGTGGAGATGCTGACGGGGGAAGGCAAGACGCTGACGGGGAGCATTACGGCTCCGCTGATTGCATGGCAGCACCGGTGGCTGCACGTGCTGACGGTGAATGACTATCTGGCGCAGCGCGATGCGCAGAGCCGGGCGTGCATCTTCAAGCGTTGCGGGCTCCGCGTGGGGGCGATCACGCAGGAGACGGAGAACGGGGAGCGATTCGAGATCTATGCGCGGGACATCGTGTACGGCACGCCCAAGCAGATCGTGGCGGACTGGCTGCGCGATCAGATTCGGCTGGGCCGGGCGACGACGCCGTGGCAGGCGCGGGCGATGGCGACGTTGATCGGCGGGGAGGACTCGGCGGACAAGACGCGGAGCATCATGCCGATGGTCCCGGGGCTGCACGCCGCGCTGGTGGATGAGGCGGATGCAGTGCTGGTGGACGAGGGCGTGATTCCGCTGATCATCGCGCGGGCGCGGCAGGAAGATGAGATGTCGCAGGTGTACCGCGAGGCGGCGGAGCTTGCGGGCAAGCTGGAAGAGGGCGTGGACTACACCATGGAGCCGGTGCGGCGCAAGGCGACGCTGAAGATGCGCGGCGAAGATCGCTGCAAGCAACTGTTCGGCGCGCTGGCGGATCGCGGGGGCAGTGCGATCTGGCGGGCGACGCGGCGCGGAGAGGAACTCGTGCGGCAGGCGCTTGTTGCGAAGCACTGCTATATCCGCGGACAGCAGTACGAAGTGGTGGATGGCAAGGTTGTGATCGTGGATGAGTACACGGGGCGATTCCTGCCTGATCGCAGTTGGGAGCATGGGCTGCACCAGGCGGTTGAGGCCAAGGAAGGCGTGGAAGTCACGGCGGATCGCGAGACGCTGGCGCGGCTGAGTTTTCAGCGGTACTTCCGCAGCTATCCATTGATGTGCGGCATGACGGGCACGGCGGCGGACGCGACGGGTGAGATGGAGAGCACGTACCGGCGGCCTGTGATGGTGGTGCCGACGAATCGACCCATTGCGCGGAAGCAGATGCCCACGCGTGTGTTTCGCAGCGCGCGGGAGAAGTGGTCGGCGATCGCGGACAGCGTGACGGAGATTCGCGGGCAGGGGCGGCCGGTGCTGGTGGGCACGCGCAGCGTCGCGGCGAGCGAAACGATCTCGCGCATGCTTGAGCAGCGGGGCATTCAGCACAGCGTGCTGAACGCGAATTTCGACAAGGATGAGGCGGAGATCATCGCCCGGGCGGGCAAGGGCGGTCTGCACGCGTATGTGACGGTGGCGACGAACATGGCGGGGCGCGGCACCGACATCAAGCTGGACGAAACGGCCAAGACAGCGGGTGGGCTGCATGTGATTCTGACGGAGATGCACTCGGCCAAGCGCATTGACCGGCAGTTCATCGGGCGCGCGGGGCGGCAGGGTGACCCGGGAAGCGCGCAGATTTTCGTGAGTCTGGAAGATGAACTGCTGCGCAAGTTCGCGAAGTGGCCCAGCCACCTGATTCGGCAGCGCTTTCCACGCAGCGAGTTGACCGAGGTGCCCGGGATGCTGCAACTGCTTGCGTGGGCGCAGCGGCGGGCGCAGGCGCACGATCGGCGGAATCGTGACAGCGTGCTGAAGCAGGATGACTGGATTGACAAGCACCTGCCGGGCGTGGGGTGAGGAACCGGGTACGGTGAGTGGCCGTTGGCTCGCGGGTGAACGGGGATGAGTGCGAAAATTCAGAGTTTCTGACGAGTGATTGGCTTTCGCTCGAGACGTTTGCGCGGTATAAAGATGACATGCGGATGCTTCCCATCGTTGTTGTCTGTCCCGTGCTGGCAGTGGTGAGCGTTGCCGGAGCGCAGCAGTTCACACGTCTTGATGCCGACGCGGATGATGGCGGCAGGCAGCTCTTCATCGATACGCAGGCAGGCGTGAAGTACGCGTTGGAGTTTGACGCGCTCACGAAGTTGCTAGGTGATGCGCCGGGCGAGGGCGGACCCGGCTTGATGGTTGAACTGCCGACGCCTTGGGGCAACACGCAGACTTTTGAGGTGCATGCGTCGTCCATCATGGAGGCTGGACTGGCGGAGCAACTGCCGGGCACGCGCACGTTCACGGCGCGGGGTGTGGATGATCGCTCGGCGTGGGGGCGGTTTGACATCTCGAATCAGGGGCTGCGGGCGATGATTCGCAGTGAGACGGGCGCGTGGTACATCGATCCGGCGTTCGTGCGTGATCGCAACCATGTGGTGAGTTACTACCTGCGGGACTATGTGATGGAGAATCCCGCTCGCGCGTTGTGGGAATGCGGCACGCACGATGACGGAGGCGGCGCGGTGCCGGTGGATGACGGGGCGGGCTTTGATGTCAGCAGCGTGCTGGGGCCTGGGGTTGCGATGCGGCAGTTTCGCATCGCCATGAGCTGCATGGGCGAGTACGGGCTGTATCACAGCACGCTCATGGGCAATCCGCCCAACGCGATTGACGCGATGAACGCGATTGTGACCAATGTGAACCGCGTGAACACGGTCTTCGAGGCTGATGCGGGCGTGCGGTTCGTGCTGGTCGCGAACAACATGAGTGTCGTCTTCTTCAATCCGGCGACGGACCCGTTCACTGCGGCAAGTTGTGACACGCCCAGTTCCGACTGCTCCGTGCAGGCGATGGACATGAATCAGAGCGTGCTTGACGGCGCCATCGGGACGGCGAATTACGATGTGGGGCATGTGCTCACTCGCGTGCCGGGCGGGGTCGCGAACCTGAACGCGGCATGTCGGGCGGATCGGAAGGCGAAGGGCGCTTCGGGCATTCCGCGGGGCGGGGACAACGATCCGGTGGGCGCGCTGGTGAGCGTGCATGAACTGGGGCACCAGTTCAGCGCGCAGCACACCTTCAACGGCACGCGCGGGCGATGCGCGGGGAATATCAGCGCGAACAATGCGTTTGAACCCGGCTCGGGAAGCACGCAGATGGCGTATCCGGGCGGGTGCCCGGTGGGTGATGAGGCTCCGAGTGACAACGTGGCGATCTTCGCTGATCCGTACTTCCATGGGCACAATGTGGGACAGATCACGTCGTTTCTGACGTCGGTGACGGCCAGTTGCGCGCAGCTCGTGCAGACCAGCAATCAGCAGCCGATCATCACGTCCATCACGCCAGCGGTGACAGTCCCGCCCATGACGGCCTTCACACTGCGTGCGACGGTGAGTGATGACAGCCCGAATGTGACATACTGCTTTGAGCAGTATGACCGCGGGGTGGGGCAGCCGCTGACGGGGACAGGATCTGCGGATAACGGGACGAGTCCGCTGTTTCGGAGTTTTCTGCCCAGTGCGAACAACGCACGGACGTTTCCGCGCATGAGCGTACTGCTGAGTGGCGAGGCCGATCCGACGGAGGAGATGCCCAGTGTGAGCGGCACAACGCGGAAGTTCCGGCTGACGGTGCGCGATAATCAGGGGGGCGTGCTCATCGCGCCCAATATCAACGTGAACATCGCGGGCACACAGGCCTTTGCAGTGACAAGCGTGCTGCAGGTGGCGCAGGAGCAACTGGAGGTGCGCTGGGCGGTGGCGGGCACGAACGCGGCTCCCTTCGGCGTGAGCAGCGTGCGTGTGACGATGTCCGTTGATGGCGGACAGACGTGGTCGTTGACGCTGGCGAACGCCACGGCGAATGACGGCGTGCAGACGTTCACGGTGCCGGGCGTGGTGGCGAGTGATTGCCGGGTGCGCGTGGAGGCTGTCGGCAACGTGTTTTTCGCAGTGAGCCAGGCGTTTGCGTATCGGCCGCTGTGCGACACGATTGACTTCAACAACAACGGCGTCTTTCCGGAAGATCAGGATGTGACGGACTTTTTCCGCGTGCTGGCAGGCGAGCAGTGCGCGGCGTGCTCCGACATCGACTTCAACAACGACTCGGTCTTTCCAGATGATCTGGATGTGACGGCGTTCTTCGCTGTGCTGGCCGGCGGGACGTGCTGGTGAGGAAGGCGGGCGCTCACGAAAGTTGAGTGACCCAAGACAAGAGCCCGCGCAGGGCGCGGGCTCTAACGGGGCGATTCACTGGCGAGACGTCACTTGGCTTTGGCGAGACGCTCGGCGCGTTCGGTGTCGTCGATGCGGCCCCACTCGCTCACGCAGCCGGCGCAGCAGAAGGCGACCTTCTGGCCCTTCCAATCAGTGGTGGGGCTGTCAGCGGGCAAAGCGCAGTCGGGCTGCATGGGGCAGAGCGCGTTGACTGCGCCCATGTCGGCGGCGGTCTTGGGTTGGCTGGAAGCGCAGCCGGACAGAGCGATGAGAGCGAGTGCGGAGAGCGTGATGATCTTCTTCATGCGAGAAGTTTACGCGTGAGGACCCGGGGACATGATGCAGCCGGCAGCGACCACGGCGGCGACTTCAATCCGCATGATGTGGACGCCAAAGGTGCAGACACGAGCGTTGGCGGCACGGGCGGCGTCAAGTTCGGCGAGTGTCAGGCCGCCTTCGGGGCCAATCAGGAGCGTGAGGGGCTGATCGGCGGTGTGCGGAGTCCGCGCGTAGGGCTGGCCGGTCGCGTCGGCGACGATGAGGCCGGGCAGGGTGAGCGCGTCGGTGAAGGTTCGGGCCGGCGCGACTTCCATGAGCCATGCGCGGCCGGACTGCTTGAGCGACTCTTCGCAGACGCGCGTGAGGCGGGCGAGTTTGGCATCGCGCGGGTCGACGACGCTGCGCTCGCACATGAGGGGTGACCATGTCGCGACGCCGACTTGGGAAAGGCCATCGATCAACTGCTCGAGGGCGTCGCCTTTGGGCACAGCCGAGCAGACGTGGAGGCGCGGAGTGGCGGGGGCCTCGAGGGTGACGGACTGCACCGTGGCGGAGAGTTGCCACTCGCCGCGCAACTTGGTGATGGCGGAGATGGAGCAGATGGCGCGATGGCCGGAACCGGTGAGGATGTGGAGTGCGTCAGCGACTTCAAGGCGCTTGACGCGGACGGCGTGATGGGCTTCTGGTCCGGAAACGGTGAGGATTTCGCCGAGCGTGGGGGTGGTATGGGGTTGGAAGATGCAATGTGGCATGGGCCGGGCATTGGAAAGTGGAGGGGCGGGGGTGTGTTTCCGATGGTACAGGTGTGGAACGCAGTGCGCGATGAGCGTGGGAGACCGATGGCGAGCGAGCAGGATTCCAAGCAGCGCGGGCCGCAAGGTGAAGAACCGGCGGCGAAGACCGACGATCTGGAACAACAGGTCGAGGAGTTGCTGCGCGAGGTGGATGCGAGCGAACGCACATTGACCGCGACGATGGCGGATGAGCCGGCGCAGACGGATATCGACGCAGCCGCGCTCGAAGCGGCGGCGGAACTGGAGCAGGAGGCCGACGTTCCTGCAGGCACGGGCGAGCCGGAAACCGCGCAGGCTGGCGCGGGCGGCGAGGACATGGAGTCGCTGGTTGATGAACTGCTCGCGAGCGTGAACAACGGAGATGCGACGGCGCAGATTCCTCCGGCGAGTGTTCCGACTGTGAAGCATGCTGGCGAAGCGGAAGACACAACGGACGTGCCTTCTGCGGACGCGAGCGAGGGAGAGCACGTCGCCGCTGCGACGACACCAGATGCGCTGAGCGTGGATGAAACCGTGAGCGAAGCGGCGGAACTGACAGTGGCGTCGGCTGCGGTCCGTGACGAGGTCGCGACGCCCGATGCGCTGGATGCCGCGAGTGCAGCGGCGAGCGAGCCCGCGCTTCTGGCGGAAGCGTCGAGCGATGTCACGGAGGACGAGTCCATTCCGGCGACGGTGGATGCGGTGAGTGCTGAACCGGCGCCCGCGGCGGTGGCTGAGACCGGGGCGGATGAATCGCTGGATGCGCTGGACTCGCAGATTGCGGCGAGCGCGGATGAGGAACTGGCCAACGCGACGCCCGCGCAGTTGTTGGGCGTGCCGGAAACGGAACTGGCAGAGGCGCTGGTGAAGCCGGTGCCTGCGCCCAAGACGCCCGAGCCTGCGGCTGTCAAGACGGAAGTGAAGCCGGCGGAGGTGGCGCAGCACGCCGCGAAGGACAAAGTGCGGAAGGCGGCGGGCTGGCTGGGACATGCGCTGGAGCCTTATGCGGCAAAGGCGGCGGCACTGGCGGCCAAGCCTCTGGCGAACAAGCCCAAGAGCGTGAAGGGCGCGGCAGCGATGATTGCGGCGAACACGACGCTTGCTGCAACGGTGTTCTGGGGGTATCTGATCTTTTTCCGGCCCACACAGCCCGCGACGGCGCAGGCTGAGCCATTTGATTTTGCCAAGTCGGGGCTGCCTTCACCGGAGCGGCATGAGGAACACGGTGCGCACGGGGAAGGCAACGCCGCAGCGGCAGACGCGCATGGCGAGGCCAAGGACGCGAAGGGCGACAAGGATGGCGCGAAGCCGATCATCGACAGCAAGCCCAAGCACTTGCTGAATGAAGTGGAAGCCGAGCGAGCGAAGGCGAGCAAGGGTGGCAAGGCCGAGGCGAAGAAGGGCGGGCATTGAGAAGCGGCGACGGCGTGACGCAGCGCGTGGCGCTCCAGTAGGTCGGGGACAGAACCACGCGACGGGGTGGGGCGGACTTTTCCAAGCGAAGTGATATGGTGCGGTGTCGCGAGGTGCGACGCTGGAGGTTGCCTATGTACATTGATGGATTTGTGCTGCCGGTCGCGACCAAGAACATGAAGACGTATCAGCGCCTGGCGCGCGCGGCCAGCAAGGTGTGGATGCAGCACGGTGCGATCGCGTACTTCGAAGCGGCGGGCGATGACATGAACGCGCCGGGCATGGTGGCGTTTCCGGCGATGGCGGGCGCGAAGAAGGGTGAGAGTGTGGTCTTTGCGTGGGCGATGTTCAAGAACAAAGCGGCACGCGACAAGGCCAACAGAGGGATCATGAGTGATCCGCACCTGGCGAAGTTGATCGCGAGCATGGGCAAGAAGATGCCCATGGATTGCAAGCGCATGGCGTATGGTGGGTTTAAGGTGATTGTGGAGGGGAAGGGGTGAGTCAAGGGCTGACTGACGTTGCCCACCAAAAACGAGCACTCGCGGAGGCGGCTGCGGGTGGTTGGTGGGGCGTGCCGATCTTCGCAGCGCATCAGGTCCGGCGTCGGTGATTAGCAAGTACCGCCGGCGAGGACGTGGAAGAAATCGACCACATCCTGGTCTTCGGGGAAGATGCCGTCGTTGTTGAAGTCGATGTCGCAGGGCGGGGCGTAGGGGCAGGGGCCGCCGGCGTAGACGATGAAGAAATCGATGACGTCCTGCTCTTCGGGGAAGACGGCGTTGCGGTTGAAGTCGATGGAGTCGCAGCAGGGGCCGGAGATGGAGAGCGTGCGCGGCGGCGAGGTGATGGTGCCACAGGGCGTGCGGATGACGCACGTGTACACGCCCGCGTCGGCGGCTGTCGCGGACGCGAGTGTGAGCGTGGGCGAAGCGGCGGAAGGATTGGTGAACGCGTTAAGGCGGGTGGTGCCGCGATACCACGCGTACGAGGCGGTTGCGCCGCCGAAGGTGGCGGTGAGGGAGAAGGTGGCGGGGGAGCCTGAGCAGACGGCGAGGTCGGTGGGCTGGGATGAGATTTGGGGGGTGAGGCAGGGATCACCGAGTTGCCAGAAGTCACTGAGGACATCGTTTGCGATGGGACCGAGACCGCCAACGCCGCCGAACATAAGCACCTTGTTCCGCACGGTGTCGTAGGTCATGCCCGCCGACTCTCGTGTCAGAGGCCGCGTGGTGACGGAAATCGGGGCCCAGTTGGTTCCCGTCCACCTCCAAATGTCATTCGTCACACCACCTGGGAAGGAAGTTGAAATGCCGCCAAAGCGCACGATGTTTCCAAGTCGCGCGTGGTAGGCGAGCGAATAGAAGTAGTCGCCTGGTGGTGTTGCCGAATGCGGTCGCTGGGTCCAAGCGGTTCCGTTCCACTCCCATGCGAGCGTCGTGAAGAAGTCGTTGAACATCATCGTCACGCCACGATTCTGATCAAAGACAAGTCTGGCGAACTGCGCTTGCGGAGGAGCGGCAGAGGGCTGGAGCCGGGTCCAGCCTGCTGAGTCCCATTCCCAGACGTTGATACGGTTCGCGGTAAACCCTGAGGGCAGCGCAAACACGATCTTGTTTCGTACGCGATCAAAGTCAGCACCAGGTGTGCCATAGCCTTCAATGTCCGGCGAAGGCGCACCGGCAGAGGCAAGTTGCGCCCATGCGACCCCGTCGTAACTCCAGACCTTGACCGGATTGGTGAATTCGATCCACAAAGCCTTCTGGCGAGTGGGGTCATAGGCCCACTGACCTGAGGTCTCCGGGCCCGGCCCTCCAGGCACGTTGCGAAGTTGCCATGTTAGTCCGTCCCACTCCCACACTCCTAGTTCATTGATGATTGACCCGTCCTGGTTACGACCACCGATCATGAGCGCGACACCGCGATGCTCGTCAAACCCGAGCGGCGCAAACGTGCGAGGTGTAGGTGCTCCTGCGACAATGACCCAGCCGTCGCTGGTCAATGCACGCGTGCTCGATACGTAGTAGTCGGTGCTCACCCCGCCGCCAAATGCCATCATCTGCCCGCGATTCTCGTCGAAGAAGAGCCTGATGCCGTTGGTCTCCGGAGGAAGGTTGCTCGGGAGCGACTGCCATGTCGATCCATTCCAACTCCACGTCTGTGAATCAGTGCCCGTTGTCATGACCATGATCATCGCTTGACGAGCGGGGTCGTAGGCCATGTCTGATGAGACCCCCGACGGTCCTGCGGTGCTGCGTTGCGTCCAAGCTGTACCATCCCATTCCCAAGTGTCTCGCGCGGCGTAGTACCCAAGCGAGTTGTCATACGCCGTGCCACCGTGCATCACCACGACCTGACGCACGGGGTCGTAGGCCATGGCTTGGTGATAGCGTGCGGGCGGCACGGTGGACAACTGCACAGCACTCCACGTGGATCCATTGAAGAGGTGTGTGGCGCTGCGCGGAATGTCGTCCAAACCGCCGAAGTGCACGACGCGATCCCGTGCAGCGTCGTATGCGACACCACCCAATTGCGGAAAGGGTCCGCCGAAGCCCAACGAAGTCCAGTTACCACCAGTCCAAGCCCACGTTCCACTCCCATTCATCGCGACCACGCGCGAGCGGGCTGAATCGAAGACAAGACGGGGTGTCTGAGCTTGTAACGGCGCACCAGTGTCGAAGCGTTGCAACCACTGCTGTCCGTTCCATTCCCACAAATCACCCGCAGCACCTGCAGCACTTGTGCCACCCAACATGACGGCAACCCCGCGGACGGGATCGAAGCAGACACCTGCGTAACTGCGACCGGGTGGAACGACGGGCTCCCACTCGAGTTGCTGGGCGGATGCCGTGGCGGCGATGAGTGTGAGCGAAGCGAGGCAGGACAGACGCATCGGGTTCCCCTTTTCAGCTTTCCGCACCACGAGGGATGCAATCTAGCAGAAACGGGGGTGTGGTGCAACCGGGTAGATGCGAGAATTCTGTGGAGCGATTGTGAAGTTTTCCGGTTTTGGTCGGTGTGGACCGAGGCCACGAACGAAGAAACTCGGCGGTTCAGCGTCTATCCTTGGCCCCCTAGGCCTTGGGCGGTTCGCTCGGGCTCCGTACGCCTCTCGAAGGAACACTTGCCGTGAAGATTCGCACTGACGAAATCGCGTCTGTCATCAAGCAGGAAATCGAGCAGTTTGGCTCGGCGTTGGAAGTGGCCGAAGTCGGCCGCGTGGTGGAAGTCGGTGACGGTATTGCCCGCATTTATGGTCTGGGCAAGGCCATGGCCGGCGAACTGCTGGAGTTCTCGACCGCTGAAGGCGCGGTCATGGGTCAGGTGTTCAACCTGGAAACCGACACGGTCGGCGCGGTCGTGTACGGCGACTACCTGAAGATCAAAGAAGGCGACATGGTGAAGAGCACCGGCCGCCTGCTCGAAGTGCCGGTGGGTGAGGCCCTGCTGGGCCGCGTGGTCGACCCCCTGGGCGCCCCCATCGACGACAAGGGCCCGATCAACACGACCCAGTTCCGCAAGGTCGACATCATCGCGCCGGGCATCGCTGAGCGTCAGCCCGTGCACGAGCCCATGCAGACGGGTATCAAGAGCGTCGACGCCATGATTCCGATCGGTCGCGGCCAGCGCGAACTGATCATCGGCGACCGCAAGACCGGCAAGACGGCCATCGCCGTCGACACGATCATCAACCAGAAGCAGTACTGGGGCACCAAAGACGCGATGGTCTGCATCTACGTGGCGGTGGGTCAGAAGGACTCGACCGTGGCGGGCGTCGTTGAAACGCTCCGCAAGGCCGGCGCGATGGACTACACCATCGTTGTGAACGCCGGTTCGTCGGCTGCGGCCCCCATGCAGTACATCGCGCCCTACTCGGGCACCTCGATGGCTGAGTACTTCATGTGGAGCGGCAAGACGCCCGGCCAGAAGCTGGCCAACGGCGCCCCGATGCCCAAGCACGCCCTGTGCATCTACGACGACTTGAGCAAGCAGGCCGTGGCGTACCGCCAGATGTCGCTGCTGCTGCGTCGTCCGCCGGGCCGCGAAGCTTACCCGGGCGACGTCTTCTATCTCCACAGCCGTCTGCTCGAACGCGCGACCAAGCTCAGCGATGAAAACGGCGCGGGCTCGATCACGAGCTTGCCGATCATCGAAACGCAGGAAGGCGACGTTTCGGCGTATATCCCGACCAACGTGATTTCGATCACCGACGGTCAGATCTACCTCGAACCCGAACTGTTCTTCTCAGGCGTGCGTCCCGCCGTCAACGTCGGTATCTCGGTGAGCCGCGTGGGTGGTAACGCCCAGGTGAAGGCCATGAAGAAGATCGCCGGCTCGCTGCGTCTGGACCTTGCAGCGGCTCGCGAACTCGAAGCGTTCGCTCAGCTCGGCACCGAACTCGACAAGGCCACGCAGCGCCAGCTCGATCGCGGTCGCCGCTTCGTTGAACTGCTCAAGCAGGGCCAGTACACGCCGTTCGTCGTGACGGATCAGATCATCTCGATCTTCGCCGGCACGAAGGGCTTCATGGATGACATCCCCGTGCCCAGCGTGCGTGCGTTCGAAGACGGCCTGCTGAACCACATGAAGGGCATCGCGAAGCCGGTGTATGACGAGCTGGATCAGAAGAAGGCTCTGGACGCTGAACTTGAGAAGAAGCTGACGAATGAGATCAGCAAGTTCAAGGCGGGGTTCAAGAAGTAAGGTTGGTCAGTCCATCGAAGATAGAAAACCCGGCGGCAACGCCGGGTTTTTCTTTTTTCGTGGCCGCAGTTGAACGCAACTCTCGCTTCATTGGGGACGAGATGCGGGGGCGCGTCGAGCGACTGGTTGGCATACGTCCCGCGTCGGTGTGGAGAGATCGAGGAGTTCTCGGTACTGGTGGCGGAGAGATAGCGGCTGGCTGGCATCCGCAGTTTCGCTTGTGTGCGGCGCACTTCTGGAGGTTTTCGATGGCTTGTGCAACTGGGTCTCAACGTGGATTCGCGGTGGTGATGTTGGCTTCGGTTGCGTCTGTTGCGCACGCGCAGGTCGTGTTCTCGAGCAACTTTGACACGTCACTTGCGAGTGGGATTGCACCTGGCGTGGCACAACTCACGCCCGTGCAAGGTTTCGCCGGGCTTGGGAGTGCGGGGCGGACGTTCGGGGGCAGCTTTCTGCGCTCGCCCACGGGCAACACCGTCACGATTCAACTGACGAATTTGCCGCCGCATCAAGCGATCGACATTCGGTTTCTCTTTGCGGCGATCGATTCGCTTGACGGCACGGGTTCGTTTCCCGAAGGCGACTTCCTTCGAGTCACGGCCGACGGGCAGCAGATCTTCCGCGAGTCGTTTGCGAATGCGACGCAGACGCAGGACCAGACGTATGTTGCGCCGCCTGGCGGGCAGCTCGCACGGCGTATTGATCTGGGGTTCAGCGGGCCCGGCAGCTTCTACACCGACAGCGCGTACGACATGGGCGTGGACGGACGCTTCCAGAACATTGCACACACCGCAAGCACGCTCACGATCAGTTTTTTGATAGAAGGGCCCGGGATTCAGGATCTCGGCGATGAGTCGTGGGCCATGGACGAACTCACCATTTCGCTCGTGGGTGGCGACGTGTGTGATTCCATCGACTTCAACCGCAACGACGTCTTTCCCGAAGACCAGGACATCATCGACTTTTTCAGTGTACTCGCGGGTGGGCTCTGCCCGTACGCGCCGCCTGTTGGGCAGGTATGTGACATCGACTTCAATAACAACGACGTCTTTCCGGAAGATGCTGATGTGATTGACTTCTTTACGGTCCTCGCGGGCGGCGATTGCTGACCAGACCGGCCGGTTTCTCCGAGGCGGGCGGGCCCATCACAACTCCAGAGCGAAGAGCGCGTGCCCCCGGCACGCGTTTTTTCCGTTTTTGTGTCCCTCATGTGCCCATCTTTCGCATGTCCCCTTGCCGGGGTGTTTCTCGGCACAGGAGGTCGTGTTATGGCTGGTGTAGCGCTGGGTCGTTGTGTCGTGTCTTGCCGTGCCGCTGTGCTTCTGTCGCTGGCAGGTTGCTCTTCCGCTGCGTGGGCCCAGCAGACGTGCCTGCCCTTCGTGAAGCCCGAGCCCGCGCTCAACTTCACCGCCATCGCCAACAACCCCGTGGTGAACGACATTGTCCGCTGGGACCCCGATGGTCCCTTCGGTCCCATTCCCGAGCGCATCCTGCTCGCGGGCGGCCTTACCTCGCCCACCAACACCACGTTCAACGAAATGATCACCGCGTACGACCCTGTCGCGGGCACGTGGACCGCCGTGGGCGGTGGCTTTCGTCCCGGCAACGGCTCGGCGACTGCCGCCGCCGTCATGCCCAACGGCGATGTGATCGTGGCGGGTCAGTTTGGACAGATCGGCGGCGTGCCGGGCGGCGGGCCGCTCGTGAATGCGTCCTCGATCGCGCGATGGGACGGCACGCAGTGGAACGCCATGGGGTCGGGCATCCAACTCACGCAGGGCTTCGGTGTCTTCGACATGGCCGTGACGCCCAGCGGCGAACTGATCATCGTGGGAGCGCAGCAAGGCGCGGGCGGTGTGGCAAGCCGCTACGTCACCAAGTGGACGGGCACGCAGTGGGTCGCGATGAACAACGGGCTGAACATCGACACCAGCCTGTCGCTGGCGCGCACGGTCGCCGTCAACGCCAACGGCGAGGTCTTCATGGGCGGACGCCTGGCGGGCATGGGAGACATCGTGCGTTGGGACGGCACGCAGTGGCTGCCCATGGGTGCCGGGCTGTCGGACGCGTTCCAGATCATCTTCGATCCCATCGATCAACGACCCATCGTTGCGACCACCGCCATCATCGGTGCTGCACCGGCGCAGCAATCGACTGTCGCGAAGTGGACCGGCAGCGCGTGGCAGGCACTGGGCGCCCCGCTGCCCAACGGCAGCGTCAACGACATCACGGTCGCGGATGGTTCGCGCATCATCATCGGTTCCACCTCGTCGTTGCGCGAACTCAACCGCGCAACGGGCACATGGACGCAGGTCCCCAACGCGCCAAGCGCGAACTATCAGCAGATTCTGGGTCTACCCAACGGTGACATCATCGCCGCGTCGTCGCAAGGCCCGCAGCGGCTGTATCGCATCGGCCCGCCAGCGGATTGCCCGCTGGTTGCCAGCACGCTCGACTCAACTGCTGCCAACACCGCTGATTGGGACCTGACCAACCGCACCGGCACATACGTGCAGGATGTGGACAACACCACCGCGGGCAGAATCCAGCCCACGGAGGAAGCCGTCACGCGCATCGTGAACATGGAGCCCATCTACTACACCGCTGCGGGTACGTGGACGGGCGACCGCACCGGCGCGTACGGCGGGTACATCCGCGTCGAGACCACAGGTCTGCAAACGCCGTGCGTGAATCCGGGCGAAGGCCCCGCGCACTATGACGTGCGCCTGGTGGGGCAAGTTGGGCCCAACACGACGCGCACGCTGGTGCGCCGCACCGCGGACTTCGCAACGCTGCGCTCACGCCGCGTGATCAACGTGCCGCTCACCGCCGACGGCTGGCGCGTGGACAGCACGAGCGGCGCGACGGTCACGGAGCAGGAGTTCTACGACACCCTCAAGAACGTGCGCTCGCTGCAATTCAGCGTCAACGCGCCCGGCCCCTTGTGCGAGAGCGTGAACTTCGCGATCGAGGACGTGGCGATCTACAAGCAGCTGCCCATCACGTCGTTCAACTGGAACCAAAGCGACTACCAATGGCGCTGGACGGGCGATGGCGATACAACGGGCGTCAGTGTCGTGAGTGAAAGCGCTGGCGGCGGATCGCTGGAACTGCGAGAGAGTGCCACGGGTCCGTGGCGCAACTATGTTGCGCCGCAAACCATGCTCGATGGGTTGCGCAATCGCTACGGCGGCATGCTTGCGTACAAGCTTCGCACGACAAGCACGGTTGACAATATCAGCCTGCCCGTCCTGCGCATCGAGGCCCGTGATGTCGGCACGCTTCTCTTCTTTGATCCCAATCCGCCCGCCACGACCTTCACGCCTTACTTCGTGCCGTTCACCGCCACGGAGTTGGACGCTTCCCTTCGCGGCTGGCTGGTGGAAAACAATACTGCCCCACTCAGCGAGCAGTTCTTCCGTCGCGTGCTCGACAATGCGACATCACTCAAGATCCGTGGCGAATACTCGCAGATCAACGACACAACCTGGCTCGACGACGTCGCGATTTCGACCACCTTCTCCAACCCCGGCTGCGACTCCATCGACTTCAACAACAACACCGTCTTCCCCGAAGAGCAGGACGTCATCGACTTCTTCGTCGTGCTCAGCGGCGGCGAATGCAGCCCGGGCAACACCTGCAGTGACATCGACTTCAACAACAACCAAGTCTTCCCCGAGGAGCAGGACATCATCGACTTCTTCAATGTGCTGGCGGGCGGTGTCTGTCAGTGAGTGAAGTTATCGCTCTTGTGGATTTCTCTTGCTCTGGTGCGTGCTTCTGATACATTTACGACTGCGTATCCGCTCGCGGTGCCGGACGCACGGGAGAAGTCCAACATGTTCAAGATTCGTCATGCGTCAATTGGTGTCGCTGCGTCGTTGATGGCTGCAGCGGGGGCCTTTGCTCAGCCTGAGGTTGAGCCCAACGACACGACCGCGACGCCCAACAACGCGTTCGGGGCGTCGGGCACGGGGATGGTGAACGGCGACACGATCACCGGCACAACCTCGGGCACGAGCACGGTGACGGCGGGCATCGCGTCGGCGGACAATTTCCGCGTGAAGACCGCCGCGGCGCAGCTGGGCATCTATCGGCATCGCCTTGTGCTGACGACGGATGGGGCGGCGGGCCACGTGGGCACGCTGCGCGGCGTGAGCGCCACTGGCGTATCCGAAGCGACGGCGCAGTCGTCGTCGTCGACCACCGCGCCGGGCCGGATGGTGCAGTGGTACGGCTTTGGCAAGAGCGAAGAGCTCGTGTATCGCGTGACGGGCACCGCGACCACGACGGGCACGTACACCGCGACGTATGAGCGCGAGGCGGTGACGCCGGTTGTCGCCAGCGGCGCGTTTGCACCGGGCAACATCACCGTTTCCACGATGGGCCAGACGGGCCTGGACACAGACTTCTGGGTTTTTGACGCCAACTTCGTGCCGGTCGCGACGTTCGGCAACGATGACAACACCGTCGCGGGCGGCGGCACGGGCAGCACGCTGCTGAGCATCGCGACGCGACCGCTGGCCGCGGGCCGCTACTACGTGGGCATCAGCCGCTACAACTTCCAGACCAACCAGATTTCACCCAGCGATGAGCGAGCCGCTGATCCGTTCCTCGATGTCCCCGACGTCGCGATCGCGGGCAACGCGGTGGCGACGAGCGTGTCGTTCAGCGTCACCATCTCCGACGGCACCGCGAGCGTGCCGGTGCCGGTGACGATCGATGAATCCTACGAAGCGGCGTGGATTCAGTTTGATGTGGGCGCGCCCAGCGCGTGCGATGACATCGACTTCAACAACAACGACGTCTTCCCCGAAGAGCAGGACATCATCGACTTCTTCAACGTGCTGGCGGGCGGCGACTGCCCCGCGTGCAACGACATCGACTTCAACAACAACGGCGTCTTCCCCGAGGAGCAGGACGTCATCGACTTCTTCAACGTGCTGGCGGGCGGCCAGTGCTAAATGGCGTCGCGCCGCGTGATGCCGGCGAACGCATGAAAGATGCATACGCAAGGGCTATGGCGAAAGCGGTCGCCCTTGATTGTCGCGGCGGTGTGGCGCACGGTGCGCACCGCCGCGAAGCTGGACGAAGGAGTCAGGATCATGTCACGTCATCGCTCAATCATGTCGGTCGCGGGCCTTTTCACGCTTCTGGCGGGGCACGCGGCTTTCGCCCAGACCGTCGCACCGCAGTACGCGTCCAATTACGCCGTCATCAATCTCGGCAGCGTGCCGGGCGTGCCCACGAATTACGGCGGCGTGGCCATGTCACCCACCGACCCTGACCTCATGCTCATCGGCGGGTCCGCCAACAACGCCAACGGAGCCATCTACAGCATCCGCGTGTCACGCAATCAGTGCGGCAACATCACCGGCTTCATCGGCACGGCCCAATTGGTCAGCACGGCCCCGCAGATTGACGGCGGCCTGATCGTCACCGCCGATGGCGTGACGCTCTCCTCGCGTTACCCCGACAACGGCGTGAACATGACCAAGGCGGGCAGCACCGCGCCCGACAAAGTCGTGACGCTCACGGGCCTGGGCGTGGCCAGTTCGACCGGTTCCATCACTATCGTGCCCGATGGCCAGCCCGGCGCGGGGCGATTGAAGATCGCGTCGTACAACGCGGGCACCTTCTACGACGCATCGCTCACGCCCGATGGCCTGGGCACGTACAACATCAGCGGCGTCACGCTCACCGCGAACATCGGCGGCGGGCCCGAGGGCATCGCATACGTCCCCACCGGCTCGCCGCTTTTCCCCGTGCCCGCGTTGCTCATCGCCGAGTACGGCAGCGGCAACATCGCGGCGTGGGACATCAACAGCAACGGCGACCCCATCGCCGGCACGCGCCGCATCTTCATCAGCAACCTCACCGGCGCGGAGGGCGCGTTCCTGGACATCACCAGCGGCGACTTCCTCTTCTCCACCTTCGGCGGCGGCAACCGCGTCATCGTCGTGCAAGGCTTCGCCGAGCGCGTCTCGTGCGATGACATCGACTTCAACAACGACGAAGTCTTCCCCGACGACCAGGACGTGATCGACTTCTTCAACGTCCTGTCCGGCTCAGACTGCCCCACGTGCAACGACATCGACTTCAACAACAACTGCGTCTTCCCCGAGGACCAGGACGTTGTTGACTTCTTCAATGTGCTCGCTGGCGGAAGCTGCTTGTAAAGGCGGGGGTTCAACGCGAAGATGCGAAGAGCACGAAGAAAGGCGAAGACGTTTAACACAGAGGGCACAGAGAGCACAGAGAAGAAGACAGGGTTCAAGACAGGAATACAGGTGTTCAAGTCAGAAAGGCAGGCGTTGCGATGGGTTTGTCTTCCCATCACAACTCCTGCCTTTCTCTTCGAGTCCTTCGCATCTTCGCGTTGAACCTGTCTTTACGCCGCGAGCTTGATGCCCTCCGCACCCTGCACGCTGAAGCCGCCGGGCGTGTCGGTGCCGAACTGGACTGTGATGGCATCGCTGGGCAGGCCTTGGCTTGTGCCGCGTTGGCCTTGGATGATGTACTGCACGCCTGCGGCGGCTGCGCTGGTCGGCACGCTGGCATCAGTGAACGTCATGCGGCGCGACTGGGTCGTGCTGCCGGGCGCGCCGCCGATGCCGACGAAGTTCGCGGCTCCCGGCAGTTTGCGAGCGATGTTGTAGAACGCGCCGCTGCTGGCCGCGGCGTTTTCCGCGTCCCACGAGAGCTGCACCGCGCCCGTGGGCAGCAGCGTCACGCTCAGGTTGGTGGGCTTGCCGGGCAACGGCAACGGCGCGGGCGGCAGCGGCGCGGGAATCTGGGCGAGGTTGTACACGGCCTGCGGATTCGCCGAAGCTTCGGCAAACGCCTTGATCGTGCGCACCAGCGTCGCAGCGTCTGACTTCATCTCGCGAATCGCATCGTTGCTCGACGCGGTGGCCGCCTTGGCCGCATCGCGCGCTTTGAGGGCATCGTCATACTTCAGCCGAGCCTCCTCCGTCGCCGCCGTGAACGCCGCAATCGCCGAGGTCGACAACCCCAGCCCCGCCGCGTTCGCCGCCCACACCGGGGCGTGCACTTCGCAGAATTCAAGCAGGTCGATCTTCCCTTCCGGTAAAACGCTCATGTTCATCATCCCTGCGGCAACCGCCGCGTTGCGTCCGCATGAAGTTGCATCAATCCCATTGACGAGCCCCACGCAAACTGGTAATGTGCACCATCGACGCGAGCGAAGCGTCACTTTCGTCACACAGGGGAAAATCGTCATGACCGCGCCACTCGTCGCCGCCGCACCCGCCCGCACGCCAAACAGGCTCGCTTTTCCGGCCAAATCTGCCGAAAATCCGCCGACGACAACAACCCACGCTGGCACGATGAAGACCACCGTGGCCACGACGAAGACCAACGCTGGCACGATGAAGACCAACGCGGCCACGATGAAGACCAACGCTGGCACGATGAAGACCAACGCGGCCACGATGAAGACCAACGCTGGCACGATGAAGACCATGGCGGCCACGACAACGCTCCTCTCGAGCCGGGCGGTGCGCGCGGGCCGCACGGGCGGCGTGCTTGCCGCGGGTGCGTTGGCGCTTGCGACCAGTGCCAACGCCCAGTGCCTTCCGCAGTGGCAACGCTACAACCCCAACACCGCTGGCATCAACGGGACGGTGACGTGCATGACCACCTGGGACCCCGATGGCTCGGGGCCGCGCAATCCGCAGCTCATTGCGGGCGGTTTCTTCCTGGTGTGGGGCGAAAGCCTCGCCAACAACATCGTCGCGACCGACGTGCTGACCGGGCAGGTGACGCGGCTGGGCACGGGCATGAGCGACAACGTGGTCGCTTTCACCACGCTGCCCAGCGGCGAGCTGGTTGCCGGAGGCATTTTCAACACCGCTGGCGATGTCACTGTCAACGGGATCGCCCGCTGGAGTGAAGCGACGCAACAATGGTCCCCGCTGGGCGCGGGCCTCAACGATGATGTGTTCGCCCTGACGACGATGCCTAATGGCGATCTGATCGCCGGAGGATATTTCGGGCCCGGCTCGACGGTGGAAGCGCCGATTGTCGCCCGCTGGAACCCCGCGACCGGGCAATGGATCACGCTGGGCTCAGCTCGTGCAGCCGCGTTTGCCCTCGCGGCGCTGCCCAACGGTGATCTGATCGCGGGCGGTAACTTCACCACCATCAACGGCGTTGCCATCAACCGCATCGCGCGCCGCAGCGCCGCGACCGGGCAATGGCACCCGCTGGGGACGGGCGTCAGCGGCTCGGTCTCGGCCCTCACGATATTGCCAAACGGTGATCTGATCGTGGGTGGTAGTTTCAGCACCGCCGGCGGTATCCTCGTGAACAACATCGCACGCTGGAGCCCCCAGACCGAGCAATGGTCCGCACTGGGCACGGGCGTCGCCGGCACGTTGTCGGAACTGACGGCGCTCCCCAGCGGCGACTTCGTCGCCGTCGGCTACTTCCGCAACGTCAGCGGCGTCGCCGTCAACAACATCGCCCGCTGGAACGCCGCGACCGGACAATGGTCGCCACTGGGCCCGGGATTTTCCGACGGTGTGCTCGCCGTCACGACGCTGCCCAACGGTGACATCGTCGCCCCGGGCCGGTTTCGCAGCCCCGATCTGGTCATGGCGACGTACTTGACGCGGTGGGGGTGCCTGTGGTGCGACAGCATCGACTTCAACTACAACAACGTCTTCCCCGAAGATCAGGACGTCATCGACTTTTTCAACGTCTTGGCCGGTGCGGACTGCCCCACGCTCGCGTGCAACGACATTGACTTCAACAACAATGGCGTCTTCCCCGAAGAGCAAGATGTGATTGACTTCTTCAACGTGCTGGCGGGCGGGAACTGTCCGTAAATGGCCAAATGGACAAATTGCCAAATGGCCAAATAGAGGCAAGTGAACAGGCGCGCGGGTGATTCCCGCGTGCCTGTCTTTCTTTGGCCATTTGGCCATTTGACCATTTGGCCATTTGCCCCCCGTGCGTCCCACCCCATCTTCCGCCTCCCCCTTCGCCCCCTTCGCATCTTCGCGTTGAAACTCTGTCTTGTCTCCGTGCCCTCTGTGCTCTCTGTGTTAAACCTGCCTTCGCCTTTTTCCGGGCCTTTCACGATCGAGGGGCTTGCGGTTTGGGGCGTTGTCGGGTAGATTGGGGGCTGTGGAATTTTTCACTTGGGAGGAACAGCGATGAACATGCGTGTGAGCTTTGTGGGTGCGTTGGTGTGTGCGGCGGGGGCGGCGGTGGCCGGGGGCGATGTGGCGTTGCCGCTGACGTATAACTGGAACGGGATGGTGCATGTGGGCGAGAACGGGCAGCCGGATAACCCGGATGGGTTCCGGTCGATCTCGGACCGTGCGCTGGATGCGGGCGGGAGTGGGGCGGCGATCAATGCGGGGCCGATTGTGGGCACCGATGGGTTGGTGTATAGCGTGGTGGGTGCGGCGGGTGTGTTGGACATTGTGCATCTGGGCACGACGGGTGTGACGGGGAGCGTGCGCGGGTGGGATGCGGTGGCGGATGGTGACAACATCGGCGTGCGGCCGAATTGGTTGACGAGTTTGGATCAGTCGACGCCGCAGACGACGAATCTGTTGTCGTCGGCGATTGGCATGACGGCGACGACGCGCTTTGGTGTGCTGTTCAATATTTCCAACAGCGGTGGGGCGTTTGATGTGACGCTGGAATTTGGTGATGGCAGCACCGCGACGGTGCGCTTGACGGGGCCCGACTGGTTTGGCCCGCGCACGGTCGCGGCTCCGGCGAGCGGTGTGGAAGTGCAAAGGCAGCTTGGGCTGTATGACGCGACGCAGGCGGATGACAACGCGACGCTGGGCGCGCCGCAGTTGAACGTGATTGAAGCGGTGTTTGGCACGCAGTCGCTGATTGCGGCGGGGCTGGGTGATGCGACGGGCAAGCGGCTGACGAAAGTGACGTTCCGCAATCCGGTGCCGGCCACGCGCGGGTACGCGATCTACGCGATGACGATGCGCGATGGCGAGCCCAACAACTCGCCGGTCTCGCCCACGGGCAGCGGTGTCGCGGACCCAGCGACAGTGGAAGTGACACGCAACGTGACGTTCCGCGTGACGACGTTTGGCGGCGCTGCGCCGGCGAGCACGGGGCTGGGCGTGACGCTGGACACCAGCGCGATTGGCGGCAGCGGCGTGCAGACGATGCTGGATGACGGCAACAGCGGCGATGGAGCCGCGGGCGATGGTGTCTTCGGCCTGATTGCAACGATTCCGGCCACGCAGTTTCTGGGCGCGACCAGTGTGCCCTTCACGGTGAGCGATGCGCAAGGCCGCAGCTTCGCGGGGAATATCAACTTCACCGTGAGCCAGTTCGCGTGGAACGAGATTCTTGATGGCGGCGGCGATGCGGGTGATCTTCCGGGCACCGCGACAACGCCGGTGGGCACGGGCACGCTGGAAGCGATCGCGGGCACGCTGACGGCGGCCAACAGCGACATGTACGCGATTGAGATTTGTGACAGCGGGCAGTTCAGCGCGAGCACGCAGGGCGGCACGTCGCTGGACACGCAGTTGTTCCTGTTCAATGAGCAGGGCTTGCCGGTGGTCTTCAGCGATGATGCCGCGCCGGGGACGCAGTCGCGGATTACCAGTGCGTTCATTCCCGGGAATGGTCGCTACTACCTCGCCGTGTCGCAGTACGACCGCGATCCGGTGAACGCATCGGGCCAGGAGATATGGGTGGATACGCCCTTCGGCGTCGAGCGCGCGGCGGACGGGCCCGGGGCGGGCACGGAGATCGCCGGGTGGATTGGCACGCCGACCGGCAACGCGCCGTATCGCATCACGCTGACGGGTGCGTGCTTCGTGAACGCGGGCTGCGATGACATTGACTTCAACAACAACGACGTCTTCCCGGAAGATCAGGACGTGATTGATTTCTTCGAGGTGCTGGCGGGCGGCGATTGCCCCGCGTGCAACGACATTGACTTCAACAACAATGATGTCTTCCCCGAGGATCAGGACGTGATTGACTTCTTCAACGTGCTGGCGGGCGGCGAGTGCGTGTGAAGTCTGCAATATGCAGTCGTTGGCGGCGTTAGACGGAGCGGAGGCACCATGGGTTACCGTTTGTCGCTCGCTGTCGTTGTCGCATGCATGTTCGCGGTTGTGCCGGCTGCCCTGGGGCAGTGGACAACGCCGGTGGTGAACGCGCCGCGCGTGCAGTATCGCACGTTCGCGAGCGTCGCCGCGGGCACGATGGTCAGTTTTCACGTGTACACGCCGCCGGTGTACGACACGCAGACGCAGCGGCGATTTCCGGTGCTCTACTGGCTGCATGGTTCCGGCTCGCCCACGGCGGGCATCGGCGCGGTGAGTTCGTGGTTTGGCAATGCGATTGCGCGCGGGGACCTGCCGCCCGTGCTCGTGGTCTTTCCCAATGGCATGCCCAACGGCATGTACTGCGATGCGGCCAACGGAACGCGTCCGATGGAGACGGTCATCATGCAGGAACTGATTCCGCATGTGGATGCGACGTTTCGCACCATCGCGGAGCGGCGGGGACGCATTCTGGAAGGCTTCAGCATGGGCGGGTACGGCACGGGCCGACTTGCATTCAAGTACAGCGATCGCTTTGTCGCTGCGTCGATGCTGGGTGCGGGGCCGGTGCAGCTGGACTTCATGAATCCGCCCGCGGGCACCGACGTCTCGCCCGCCGTTCGTGCGGCCATCTTCGCGGATGTGTGGAACAGCGATCCGGCGATCTTCCTTTCGGCAAGCCCTTGGAGCATTGCGCAAACCAACGTGGACGCGATCGTTGGTAACCGTCTGCGCATCAGAATGGCAGTGGGCGAGAGCGATGCGATGCTTGGCCCCAACGCGGATCTGCATGCCCATCTCGTGTCGCTCGGCATTCCGCATGCATGGCAGACCTACCCCGGCGTGGGACACGATCCGCTTGCGCTGCTGCAGGCTCTGGGGCCGGGTAACTGGGAGTTCTACCGCGCGGCGCTGCGCCCCGCGTGCGACAGCATCGACTTCAACAACAATGACGTCTTCCCCGAAGATCAGGATGTGGTTGACTTCTTCGCGGTGCTCGCTGGCGAAGCGTGCGCGACCTGCAACGACATCGATTTCAACAATAACGATGTCTTCCCCGAGGATCAGGACGTGATCGACTTCTTCAACGTGCTTGCGGGCGGCGAGTGCGCGTGATTTCCGCGCGGCTTCCACGCCGCGTGCATGGTCACGTGTCACCTCGACGTGCCTTTGCGCCAGCGGCAAACGCACCGAATGCGCGGGGGGCACGGCGGGGGTGCGAAGCCCGGGAATCGGGCGTGTTAATCAATTCGACGATGCAACCGGACATTCCTGACAGTCTTGGCCGCATTGCGTCGCATGGAGACCTGCACATATCTCTTGCAGAAAGGTCTCACCATGCAATGTATCGCTTCCCTGCTCGCTTTCACGCTCGTCGCTTCCGCCGCTTCGGCCCAGATCGTCGGGTCTGTGGATGCCACGGGCACAACGCTGATTGAACGGCTGATGGAAAACAGCGGCCTGCCCGCAAGCGCGGTGGCAACGACCGGGCGTGTCTTCAGCGGGCAGACGGTGGGGGGCTCGCAGTCGGGCTTGTGTGGTGCGTTGACGCTGCACGGAGCGAATGACACATCGCTCACGTTACCGGCGGGCATTGTGCTTTCGTCGGGGCTGGTGACGGGCTTGCCCGCGACCAACACGACGTGGAGCTACTCCAACGTGACCAATTCGGGGACGAGCAATTTCTTCCGCGACTTCCCCGCGCAGACCGGCACGACGCGCCACAGCGGGCGGTTGCAGGAGCACGACACGAATGAGCTGACGTTTGATCTGGAAGTGCCCGCGGGCATCGTGGGCGTGCGGGCGGAGTTTGTCTACGCGTCGGATGAGTTTCCCGAGTGGAGCGGCACGGCCTTCGCCGACGGGTTTGCGTTCATCGTGGATGACGTGAACTACGCGAAGCTGCCGGACGGGCGGCCCGTGTCGCTGTTGAGCGAGAACGACAACATTCACTTCATGACCAATGGCGATCAGACCAACGCGCTGGTGCCGCTGGTGGCGAACATGGAGTATGACGGCATGACACGCGTGCTGGAAGTGACCGCGCCGCTGAGGCCTGATCGCACCAACACGATCACGATCGTCGTCGCGGACACGGGTGATGAGATTTATGACTCGGCGGTGTTCATCTCGAGCCTGCGATTCATCGAGGGCACAGCCCCGATTGATCCCGCGGACTGCCATGTGCGTGTGCGGCACAACTCCGCGGATGATGCCAACTTTGTGGAGTTCGGCCAGAGCGGCTGCGATGACATCGACTTCAACAACAACGGCGTGTATCCGGAAGATCAGGACATGCTGGACTTCCTGAACGTGCTGGCGGGGGCGGCGTGCAGCGAGTGCCACGACATCGACTTCAACAACAACGGCGTCTTCCCTGAAGATCAGGATGTGGTGGACTTCTTCAACGTCCTCGCTGGCGGCGGGTGCCTGTAACGCCGCATCGCGTTGATATCACACATGCGAACGGGCTCACAGTGAACGCTGTGAGCCCGTTGTTGCATGCGCCCGCAAGACAGGGTGGATCAGCGGAGTTTCAGCGAATTTCCCGTCCACTGTGCCGGGAAGGGTCGCTTGGGATCATCGGGACCGAGCGGTATGTTCCAGTCGATGGTGTCGTAGACCTCATCCATGATGTCGAGGGCCAGATCGCGGTCCTGCTCGGTGTCAAAGGGCATCCACGGGATCGCCGCAAGGCCGATGTTGGCGGCGCGAAGCGAGTATTGCATCTGGTTGAGGTGCTCAAGGCGGGCCCGGCGGGTGGTTTCCTGGGGGCCGAGTTTCAGCACACGCTTCTGCTCGCTCTTGAGGTTGCCCTCGACGGCGTCGGCCTTGTCGCGGACCATCTCCAGCCGAGATTTGGAGCACCCCGAAAGAACCGAGGTGGCAGCGAGCATGACGATGGGGGCGATGACGACGGGGGTGAAACGCATGGGAGCATGGTACCGCGGCGTAGCAGGGTGTGCGCGGGCGTGTGCGAGGGGGCCAATACTTGCCTCATGCTCACGCTTGCCGAGTCGACGCGGACCAGCCTGTGGTCCTTGTTCATGCAATCTTTTGACATCTTCACGATCCTGCTGATCGCGGGATCGGTGGTGGGTGTCGCAATGATCGTGCTGGCGTTCATGGAGATCAAGGCCAAGAACATCGCGCCCGAGCAGCACGCGGGCAAGCTGCTGGACCTTGCGAAGCAAGGCCGATTTGAAGAAGTGCGCGACGCATGTGTGCGAGATGATTCGCTGCTGTCGCGCATCGTGCGGGCGGCGATCATGGCTCCTCGCAACCCGCGCGCGATGCGAGAGGCCGCCGAACTTGCCGCCAGCGAGGAGAGCGCGGCGTGGTTCCGCCGGATTGACCTGCTGAATGTGATCGGCAATCTCGGGCCGCTGGTGGGGTTGGCGGGCACGGTGTGGGGCATGATCCTCGCCTTCACGAGTCTGGGTGACACGGGCGGGCAGGCCGGGCCTGCACAACTCAGTCTGGGTATCAGCAAGGCGCTGTTCCACACGCTGCTGGGACTGTGTTTGGCCATTCCATGTCTGCTGGCCTATGGCGTCCTGCGCAATAAGGTGGACCGGCTGTGCACGCGCGCGATCGTGGTCGCCAGTGAGATTGTCGAGAGTTTGAGCAGTAAGGCAGGTTGAGCAGACTTCGCATCGATCATCAGACATGCGTGTTCGCATTTTCCATCACCAGTCTGCAGTAGACAAGATCAACGTCACACCATTGATTGATGTGGTCATGGTGCTGATCGTGTTCTATCTCCTCGTGGGCAAGCTGGCGACGGACAGTGCAGCGCGTGTGGAACTGCCCCGAGCGGCCGGTGCGCAGCAGCAGGATCGCGGGCTGGTGATCAACCTCGCGGTGGATGAGAACGGCAACCAGACGCTGAGCTTCGATGGCAACGAGATTCCCGTCGAACAGCTTACGAGCGAGTTGATTCTGCGCATGCCCGAGCTCATCAACGGCACGCAGACCCAGCCGGTGAGCCTGCGGGCGGACCGGCGGCTGAGCTTCGGCGACGTGGAACCGATCGTGAACGCGTGCAAGGCGGCTGGTGTGACGAGCCTTAAGTTGATCACCACGCGCGAAGGAGGCGGGCTGTGAAGAACACGCTGCCTTACCGCAACCGCTCGGCTCGTGCGGTGTACGAGTCGCATGTCGGCCCCAACATGACACCGATGGTCGATGTGGTGATGGTCATTCTGATTTTCTTTATGGCGAGCGCGGTTGTGCTCGGTCCCGAGTGGTTCGTGCCCGCACGCCTGCCCAAGACGGATGCCGTTGCGCTTGCTGCCGCGACTACGCCGCCGCCGCGGGTGGTGCTGACACTTGCACGTGAAGGTTCTGCCACCGTCATTGATGCCAACGGGACGCGGGTCCAGCTGGGGCAGTTGGCAGGTGTGCTCAGCAGCCTGACGCAGTCACGTTTGGATGACGCGATCATTCTGGTGCAACCCGCGGCCGATGTGCCTTACGAAGATGTCGTCCGTGTGCATGCGGCATGCAGCGAGGCCGGATATCGCAAGGTGGGACTCGGACGCTGACCGAGCGTTCTTTGTGCTGTGCAGAAGCGTTACACAAGACAACGCGGCGCGAGTGTGCTCGCGCCGCGTTGTGTCGCTGTTTGAACTGGCAGTCTTCAGGAGCACTCGCCGCCGGCAAGCACCGTGAAGAAGTCGATGACATCCTGATCTTCAGGGAAGACCTGATTGTTGTTGAAGTCGATGTCGTTGCAGGTCGCGCACTCGCCGCCGGCAAGCACAGTGAGGAAGGCGATGACATCCTGATCTTCGGGGAAGACCTGATTGTTGTTGAAATCGATGGAGTCGCATGTCGCATCGGGCGGCGTGCAGACGGGCGGCTGCAAGGTGCGGATGTAGATGCTGAAGGCCCGCACAGTCGCCGCGTCAGCGGACGGGAAGCGGTCACGCAGTTCCAGCAGCCATGTACCCGAGGCGGGCTGACCGACGAATGCACTCAGCGGGGTCTCGGGCCGCCATGAGCCGGAGAAGAGGTTGACGATGTTGGTGCCCGTGGAAGCGATCGCGGTTGATGCGCTGTCGTCGAACAGCGCGTTGCAGACGTGATTGCCGCTGCCGCCTCGATTGGCGAGCAGTGTCACGCGGGTGCCTGCGGGGCTGATCAGCGTGTAGGTCATGTCATCGTTCCACGTCTGCGAGACGCCGTTGGTTGTGGCGGCGTCAGCAGCGTTGCACGCGGTGCCGTCGAAGCTGAAGTCAACGTCAGCGATCGCGCCCGTCGCATTGGTGATGCTCAGTGGCACAGTGATGGGGCCGCTGGAATTGAGCGCAAGCGTGACGGGGGCGCCTGCATAGGCGTATCGGGTTGCGGGGCCCGGACCGCCTGGCACACCTGTTGGCAGACTGAACGAGAATGAACCAGAGCCCTGATCGCTCGCGAGCGTGAGTTGGAACGAGATGAGCGTCCCGCAGGGGTGCGAAGCGTCCAGTGCGATGACGAAAGGCGCGGCGTTGGCGATGTTCTGTCCGAGGAAGGCGATGTTGGGGTAGTTGGCGGACGGTGCGACGACCGTGGCCGTGGGCGTAAGGCTCGTGAGCGTGCCGCGCACATTCGTGGCGGTGGTCTGGCCGATGTTTGCGATAGGAACGGTGAGTTGAATCGCGGACTCGCCCGGGTCGATCCTCGTGTTGGCGTTGCCGTTGCCCGTTGTATCAGTGATGACGACTGCGCCGCTCGCGCGAAGGTCGATGCCCGCCGTCGGCGAGATGACGCTGATGGCTCCGCCCTGGTTGATGTTGAAGAAGATGTTGTCGACCGCACGCACCATGATGCGACCCTGCGTGGTGTTGATGGCGGGTGCCACGAAGGTGGCCTCGCCGTCATTGGGCGTGCTTGCGACGAGCTGTGTCGGCCAAGTCTGGCCGTTGTCTGCGCTGAACCAGATGGAGACGTTGGATGTGCTGATGGGCGCGACGGCCGTGTTGCTGACGTTCCACGTGACGGTGCGCGTCTCACCGGCGATCCAGCTTTGCGGACCGCTGGGAGATGTGACGCGGAACGCGCCGCCCGAGCCGGGAACGACGGTGATTGCCACGTCGTCAAAGCCCAGCCCGCCGCCGCCCGCGCGGTTGTCGCGGGCGACCGCGCGGAAGTCAAGCACACGAGATGTGGTGGGAAGAATCTCTCCCGGGAAGAACGTGTTGTTCGCCAGACTGCTGAGGCGCGGAATGAACCGCACTGGGCTGGCAGTGGGGGCCTCGAAGCGCACGAGGGGGTTGGAGCCGTTGTCGGTCAACCCGGTGAGCGGCGCGGCCGCGCCGCCGTCGCGCTGCTCCCAACTGAACGTGAGGGCATCGCCGTCGGGATCGGAGCCTGTGGCTGTCAGTGCGAAAGGTGTGCTGGCGGGAATGGTGAAGTTAGGACCCGCGTTGACCGTTGGCGCGTTGTTGCCCGTCGCACTGCTGGGGCCGCACGCTCCAGCGCCGCTGATGTATGCACGCATCTGGTCGTAATTGATGCTCGCGAAATGGGGCACGCTATTGGGAGCGAGGTCGTTGGTGCTGCAGATGCCCGCGTATCCCATGATGGTGATACCCGAGCCGGGCTCATGGGCGATGTCTGCCGCGTCGCCGGGACCGCCTGAGCAGTTGTTGAAACTGTGGCGACCGCCGAACTGGTGGCCCAGTTCGTGCGCCACGTAATCGACACTGAACGGATCGCCCACCGGCGGCTCAGTCTGCGAAACACCGCGGCCCTTGGTCGCGCCGCACACGGTGCCGATGCCACCTGCAACGCCCGAATTGGCCGCGCGGTGATACAAGTGTCCCACGTCGTAGCCTGTCGTCGTGAGCACAGCATTGAAGCGGTTTTGTGCGGCCGTCATCGACGCGTCATTGGGGCCGGGCGTCGTGAAGATATCGGTTGCCGCGTTGGTGTAGATGAACTGGTCGTTCTGCGCCACCAGCGTAAGCCGTACGCCAAGTTCCGTTTCGTAGATTCCACTGACGCGATTGACACTCGTGACGACTGCGGCAAGGCCGCCGGCGACCGTGCCGCCGTGAAACGCCGTGTATTCACCCGAGGTCGCAACCGCCAAGCGATATGTGCGGACGCTGGGGCCGATCGTGGATTCCTCCATGCCTGCGGACTGCCCGACCTCGCCGTTGGGCTGGCCATCAAAGTCAGGCGTGAGGCACTGAAAGATCCCCCGTCGGCGCAGGTCACGCTTCCAGTAGCTGGCGTAGTGCTGCACGTCACCGCGTGAAACGGGATCGATGTACCACGAGCCTGACGGGCCGAGCACCTGTGCATGAAAGCCGGCGGGGGTCAGGTCGAAGCGAACCGTTTCCGCCGGTTCATCTACGCCCTGACCCGTGTACGTGCGGATGTCTGGGAATCGCGCTTGCAGCTCTGGCTCCATGATGGGCGATTCGGCAACCATGAAGTAGGCCAGTGTGCCATCCGGGCGGGGCAGTTCCAGCATCAGACGCGGCTGGTTCGTCGTGCTTGGAGCCTGGGCCAGAAGCGTGCGCATAGCGTCGACATCAAGAGTCGCCGCCTGAAGTGTGTGCGGACGAATCCATGGTTCAGCCGCGATGACGGCCGGCGGGAGGGTTTCCAGCAGCGTCCACGGAGAGGCATGATGCCGCGGTGAAGTGAGTTGTCCGCCATGTGATTGAGCGGCGGCGGGCGAGGTGAGAGCCGTCACTGAAGCCAAAGCGGCCAAGCCGCAGATCATGGCAAGACGGGCCGAACCGAGAGCGTGGGGCATGCAATCCTCCGCGAACGAAAGCCACGAACCCAAAGACTACCCGAAACCCGACGGCGTGGGAAGGGAAAATCGGGGTTATAAGGCGAAAATTCCGGTATGCAGGACGCCACCCTGTCGGTTATTGTGCTCCCATGATCGCCGTACGCGAACGCTCGACCGTGCTTGAAGCCGTCAATGCTGTGGCGAACCTGCGGGGTGAGGGCGTTGTGGCGGCATCGGCGATTCCCATGGTGGGTTTGGTGCCCAGGTTCTATGTCTTTGTCGCAACGAGGGAAGCGGCAACGAAAGCGCAGGAGGCGCTTGCTCGCATGGATGAGGCGGGGATCACGCTGGCTGAAGACTGGGAGGCGCAGTCGGAGCCTGACATGTCAAAATTGCCGCTGCGGTGTCTGCCACTGTGCGCGTGCGGCGAGGTCGTACGGGCGCAGACAGCGACTGCACACTGCGATGCGTGCGGTTGCGAGCATGATGTGGCGAGTCTCATTGTCGACCAGTTCGGTCCCGAAGTGATGGCGGAGTGCTACCCGACGCTCGCGGAAGTGATGACGGACCAGCAACTCGTCACGCTTGCTTTGCCCTGCGCGCGCGGATTTTCGCTGGCAGGCCTGGCGCCGCGCGGCACCTGTCCGGAGTGCGGCGGGGAGTACGCGAAGCGCGAGATCTTCCCGGTGTGGGAGGGGAAGGGGCTGGTGTAGCGCGTTGGTTCAGTCAATCCACCACTCCATCACGATGCGGCCCCCATGCGTGAAGTACAAGATGATGCTCGCGCACGCGACCAGCGAGAGCATGAACCACAGCAGTCGCAGATTGTGCGAACGTGGTGAGTTGTCCAGGGAGACAAGCCAACTGCCCAGCGCAAACACGGCGAGTGGAAGCCATGTGAAGCAGAGCGTGAAAAGGCCGGGCCACCAGAGAAGCCTCAGGATGCCCCCGACCAGGCCTGGATGGTTCCAAGGCCCGGCTCCCTGCGGATCGCGAAGCTCCTGCGGGAGCCATGCGAGAAGCGGGGTGAGCGCGAACAGCCACGCGTATGCAGTCAAGAGCCATCCAACCACGCAAGTGACGCGATTGCGACGAACGCGCCTGCGGAATCCGACACGTTGCAACTCCGGATCGTGCGGGTCAAAAGCTTCGCCGCACTCCGGGCAGCGATAGTCGCGCGTCGCAGTCAGGTTGTAGTCGCACGCTTTGCAGAACACGGCTAGATTCCAGGCAAACTAGCGAACCCGTTGAGTCCAATCGGCTCCTTCGTCCAGAACGGCTCGGCACTCTGCGTGCGGATGCGAGAGCCCATGTAGCGGTCATGCGCGGCGAGGTTGGTGGGCAAATCGGCGTTGGTTGGCGCCAGGCCCGGGCGCGGACCGAACTGTGACTGATACGCAAGCACGCTTCGCACTTTTTTCTCGCTGAAACCGGTCGTGTCAAACAGGAAGTGCGGATCAGGCACGCGCCGCAGATGCGAGCAGTAGTAATAGAAGACCCACTGCGGATAGATCGGCGGCCCGATGGACGTGAAGCCCGGCGGAACGGGCATGTCGATCTTCGTGAGCTTGGCGTCAAATCTCGCGTCTTCGGCGATGCGCGTCACCGCGATGTGATCCGGGTGAGCATCCAGCGGATGCGGCATGAAAAGCACACTGGCCTGATGAGCACGAATGACGCCCGCGACTTTGTGCCGCGACTCGATGCTGTGCGTGACGGTGCGATTGGGGAGATCGAGCATGATTCGCGCAAGCCTGCCACCGCGTTGCTGTGCTGCGGCGGACGGCGTGAGTTCTCGCAGCGCGGCGTCGGCTTCAACAAGTCGCGATGCACGATCACCAAACGGTGTCGGGCTGCCGTCGGTCATGTCGGCGATGAGGACGTTGTGTCCTTGCTCCGCGAGTGCGGCGATAGTGCCGCCCATGCCGATTTCCGCGTCGTCTGGATGGGGTGCGATGATGAGGATGTTGGCCATGTGTGCTCGTCTCTGATTGTCTTGGTGATACGGTCGCTGCGAAGCTGCCCATCAGGTCATGTATGCGTCGCGCTCGGATCAAGCATGCTGCTTCCATCAGCCGGCAGCACCATGCGGAAGGTCGCGCCTTTACCCTCGTCGCTCGTCAGCGTGAGCGTGCCACCGTGTTGCTGCGCCACACGCTTTGCGACGGCAAGGCCCAGCCCCGTGCCCTTCACACCCTTGGTGGTGTGAAACGGCTCGAAAATCCATCGCTGCTTGGCCTGCGGAATGCCGGCGCCATTATCAATGATCGCGACATCCACCTCGGCATGACTCACGGTGCTGCCATTGGCGCGCTTGGCCCCTTGCGGACGATACTGCACGCGCACCGTCACGATGCCTTCCTCCGGCTTTACCGCTTCGATCGCGTTGGTCATCAGGTTCATGAGCGCCTGGTGCAGCAGTGGCGGGTCAATCGGCACGGGCGGCACTTCGCTGTCAATGTCCACCACCAGCGCGATCTGCTTCGAGCGCGTCTGCGGCTCCAGAATCTCTGTGCAGTCATCGATGATGCCGCTGAGCTGCGTCAGTTCCGGCTCGATGCGCCGCTGTCGCGAGAATGCAAGCATGTTGAGCGTGAGGCTCACGATTCGTGACAAATTGCGATGCAGAATGGGCCAGCCGCCCTTGGCAAGCTTCAGGTCGTCTTTGCTCAGTCCCATCTCCACGACATCCGCGCCGCCTCGCAAACCCTGCAGAATGTTCTTGATGCTGTGGCTCAGCGTTGCCACCGTCTCGCCGATCGCAGCCAGTCGTTCGGCTTGCAGTTTCTCCTGGTACAACTGCGCATTCGCCAGCGCAAGCCCCGCGTGCTGGCCCACCGCGTTCATCAGTGCGAGTTGCTCCGCCGTGAACGTGTAGTTCGCCACGCTGCTATCAATGTAAATCGCGCCGTACGTCTTGTCACGGAAGCGAATGGGCGAGCAGATCGCGCTGCGGATGCTCAGCCGCTGCACGCTATCGCCCTTTGCAAAACGCGGATCCGTCATCGCATTGCTCGAGAGAATCCCCTCACTCTTGGTGATGACGTGCTGCAGAATCGTGCGCGACACGTGGATCTTCTGATCTTCCACCGCCAGTACCGCATCGCGATACCGCACCGCGGCGGGCAGATACCGCTGGTCGTTGGTCTCATCCACCAGCATGATGCATCCGCGCTGCGGATGAAACTCACTGAAGACAAGATCCATCACGCCTTCCAGCAGCTGCGCACGATCCATCACGCGCTCGGTCAGCATGCTTGTCAGCCGATAAATGATCCGCAGGTGGTCCATCGCCGCCGCACGCGGCTCAGGCTCAGACAGAATCACCGAGTCCTCATTCGGATTCGGCCTGGGCTTGGTGGGCTTCTTCTCCTCGCGAGCAGGCGTAAGCGACTTTTCCGTCAACGCGTAACTCGGCAGAGACCGCTCCACAGTCGGTGTCAGCCGGTCCTTGCCCACGACGCGCACGCTCTCAGCAGCCTTGGTCTCCGTCACGCCAAAAACCAGCACGCTCTGCCCCACGCGAATCTGATCGCCCGGACGCAGCCGTTCACGCTGCCAGATGCGCGTGCCGTTCACGTACGTTCCGTTCTGACTTTCCAGATCGCGGATGTACCACACCCCGTCATCAGGCGTCAGTTCCGCGTGCCTTCGTGAGATGGCGTTGTCGTCAATCGGCAACGCCTCGCTGCTGCGTCCCAGCAGTTGCGGCTCGTGATTGGGCAAGTTGAACGTCTTGCCTTTGCCGGGACCTTGAATGACCGAAAGAACGAGCATGGTGAAGCGTACGAGCGGAAGTCGCAAACGACGCCGATACGATCTGTGATGCACTGCGCGCTGTGCAACTACACGCTGGATGGATTGCCTGCGGGGGTGTGCCCGGAGTGCGGCGAAGCATTCGACCCGGCGAATCCGCGGTCGATTCGCACGATGTCGGCCCACGCGCTTGCGGGCCGCGGCAAAATGCTGTGGATACTGCTCGTCACGAGCAACGTCGTGCTTGTGTCGCCCACGCTCTTCGCTTGGCTCGCTGCGCTCGATGCTCGTCAAGAACGCGGGCGCTGGCCCGTGCCAATCATGGACGACCCCAAAGGCCTCGCGCTTGTTTTGCCCTTTGATGAGCTGTTTTGGATGAGCATTTTCCTCGGGCTGTTTGCCGTTGTCGTTGCCGTGATGACATCGCTCACGGCGATTGCGACGGGAGCCAAGCGAAAGTGGCGAATGTGGATTCTGTACGGCTGCCTGGGGCTGCTGGGACCAGTGGTGTTCTTTGCCGGCTTCGCGCTCTCGCCGCATGTCTACTGGATGCTTGATTGATCGCGGTCTGTGTCCTTGCCGCTTGCGCGACTGGTCTCGATTTTCGCTCTTCGCTTTTCCGTTTTGTCGCTTTATCATCCCGCATGAACCTGCTCGCCCGCGCCGCCACTTTTTCGCTGCTCGCCGCCACCCTCTCGCTCACCGCCTGCTCTGCCGCACAGCGAGATCCCGCCAACGTGCGCATCTATCCCCAGCAGTTGCCCCGTGGCGAAACGCTCGACCTTCAGGTCTTCCGCGATGGTCGCACGCTCAGCGCGACCAACTCCACCACGCGCGACTTCGGTCCCTCCACACTCTGGATCAACAAGCGATTCGGCCGAACCATCGACGGCTGGCAGCCCGGTCAGACACTCACCCTCGATCTCAACGAGTTCTACGACGAGTTCGGCGAGCAATTCCGCGGCGGCGGCTTCTTCGCCCGCGAAACTCCCGAGGACGTCGTCCTCGTGCAACTCGAGACCGGCACGCCCGAGTCGCGCCAATTGGTCAGCTTTGTCACGGTCGGCGGCAAGGCACGCCCCTGATGTCGCCTTGTCGCGGCCCCTTCATCGCAGCGTGTGCAGCAACTGCCCCGCATCCGCACGAGCGATCCTCGCCACCTTCTCCGGGTTCGTCGCCCCCGCGATGATCTGCACATCTTGCACTGAGATGCCCAGCGCCGTCGCCAGCAGTCGGCACACCGCCGCGTTCGCCTTGCCATCTTCCGGCGGCGCAGCGATCTTCACTTTCAGTCGATCGCCATACGTCCCGACAATCTCGTCCTTGCGGCTGCCCGGCACCACCTTCAGACGTACATCAACATGTTCGGGTGACTGCCCCGCAACCCACGTCAGGTTGGCGGCTGGTGCCTTTTCGGACTTTCCGGCAAGTTCTGTCTGCGCGGGTGATTTCTTGTGCAACATCGCCATACCCGCCATTCGAACAGGCAGACAATCAACCGCGATTGCCCGGACCGTTTCGTGCCGTTTCCAGAAAGTAGCGTGATGACCAAGTCCAAAACGAGCGTGGTGTTGAACCTGTGCGCAGCGGCCCTGTGCGCCGCTCTGGCGACATCCGCTCGCGCCCAACTCGCGGAAGATCAGGTTCTGGTCATCTACGACTCGCGCGTGCCCGATTCGCTGGCAGTCGCCGAGTACTACGCGGGCAGCCGCAAGGTGCCGGGCGGCGCAGGCAACCTCGCCGGCGCGCGGCCGGGCGTGCATGTGGTCAACATGGCTGCAATCGGTGCCGGTTTCAACGCACCCGGTAGCGTCAGTGAGATTGACTTCCGCACCAGGATTCGCGATCCGCTTCGGACGTATCTCTCAACCAACAACCTCACACAGCGCATTCGCGCGCTCGTCACCACCAAGGGCCTGCCGCACCGCGTCCTCGATACCGATGTGCCCTCCAATGCCGACTTTCCGGGCACCGCGCCAAACAACTTCATTCCTGAACTCAGCGCCAACGACTGCACCAGCGCAAGCGTCGAGAGTGAACTCGCCTTGCTCTGGCAAGACCTCACGCAAGGTGAAGCCGGCAACGCGAGTGATTCGCGCGCCGATGGCCTCATCGTCAACCCCTTCTGGCGGCAGCCACGCGGCATCAGCACGTTCAGCAACGTCAACATCACCAGCAACAAGCCGCTCGCGGCCGCCGGCACAGGTCCCACATGGTCCACCAGCGGTGCAGCGGGCGCTGCCACGCGACTCAATCCCGCCGACATATATCTTGTCACGCGTCTCGATGGTCGCACCGTGGCCGACGTTCGCGCTCTGATCGATCGTTCGCAGAACATCCTCATCAATACCAGCGTCGCTGCCCTGCTGTTTGATGAGGACGGCGCGGACTTTGACAACATCGCTCCAGGTTCGGCCGTCTTTCCCGCACTGCTGGGCGGAGATGACTACGAAGACAGCGTCACGGCGCTCACGAACGACCGCCGTTTCTCCTTCGCCTTCCCCAGCCCACCCGCCAACGTGCGTTATGACAACAACGCCGGCGCCGCCAACTTCTTTGTGGGTCCCAACCTCGCTTTCACCGCCGGCCAGGGCGTTCTCGTCACCAATCCTGTGTTGCTCGTCGCCTCCTATGGCAGCAATCACAATGGCGTGCCCACGCTCGCTGCGGGTGGCAGCAGTGGCACCGTCTACGCCACCAGTTATACATACGCACCCGGCGCGATCTTCAACACCATCGAGAGTTTCAACGGCCGCGACTTTGGCGGCTTGGGCCAGCTTGCTTTCGCCCCTCAGCAGCAAGCCGCTGACTTCCTTGCCGCAGGTGGCACCTTCGCCCTGACAAATGTGTGGGAGCCGCTGGCGGACACCGTACCCGACAATCTGCCCATGGTGCAGCAGTTCATCTTGGGCAACGTCAGTTTCGCCGAAGCTGCGTGGATGGCCACGCCCGCGCTGAGTTGGATGCAGATGCCAGTGGGGGATCCCCTCGCCCGCATGACTCGCAGCAACGAGAACTTCAACGGCGACATGCGCGTGACCACGGATGACCTCTATGCGTGGGAGGCCCTGCCTGCAAACGCCGTCGCCAAAGATGTCAATCGCAGCGGCACCGCCGACACGACCGATCGGGCCCTTGTGGCCGCCAGCGCTCGCGCTGCCGAACGTGTGAACATCATGTCACGCCGTTGAGTCGCGTCCGCGAGTGATCAGTCTTTCGCCATCACTTCGTAAAGCCGATACTCGAAGTTGTGCACCATGCCGCGATGTACTTCGCGCAGTCGCTCCATGACGGGCGCGTACTCGCGTTCTTCATCAAGTTCATATTGATCGCGTCGGGGTAGATCGTCCGTTCGCAGGAGAAGGTACGAGCCCGTCGGAGGCAGCGGCACACTCGCCTCGCCATGTTCACGCCGCCACAGAGAGACAGGCATCCACCGGGGCCGGATCGCGATGTTCCGCCCGTCTGCCACCTGCACCGCGGCCATCACGACCTCAGGCCGCGTGTCGATGACCTGATCCGCCCAAAGTTCGCCAGGACGCGCGAGGTACGCGCCAAGTTCCACGCCGAATGCCGTGCCGCTCGTACGAGTGTTCCGCCGATGTTCGCCGTACCACGCACTGAAGATCGCAGCGCCGAGCAGGAGCGCGAACATGACCCACGCGAGCCGATGCAGACGCATCTTCTCGCGGTGTTGTTCCAAAGCAGCAAACGTTCGGGCACGCTGCGCCAGCACCCATGCGCCTGCGCCGCACGCCGCTGGCATCAGTGCCATCGCGGGCAGCACGTAGCGATTGTTGCTCACGCCTGTCAGCATGTAGCCCAGCACCGCCAGTGCAACGGTCAGCGCGAGCGCCACGGCAGCCCGCGAACGCATGACGCTGCCCGCCTGCTCCGTCGCCGAGTTGCGATACCACGCGATCGCCAGAACGCCCAGTGACGTAGGTAGTGCGGCAATCAGCACGGCGACCGGAAGCGATGCGATCTCAAGCAGTTGCTGCGGACGAAACAGAAAGAGCGTGGGTGACTCCAGAACGACGCTCTCGCCCGATACGCGTCGGTGTGCCGCCCAAGCCCACCACCCCAGCAGGCAAAGAGCGATTGCAAACGGAACGAGCGAGGCCAGCCACACACCAGCGCCGTCGCGAGATCGCTGTCCGCTCCGGGCTCGCATGATCCATCCGGCGATGCACGCCGCCGCGAACACCGGGACGCCCGCCGGCCCCTTCGTGAACAACGCGCCCGTGAGAGACACTGCTGTCAGCAGGGCGAGTGGCAATGTGCGTGCCCAGGAGCGCGACTCGCCAAACGGCAGAGGCAAAAGCGTCTGCAGGATGCACAACGCGCCAGCGACGACGAACAGATTGTGCAGAGCTTCAATCTCCGCGCTTCGCGCGATGGGTGGATACCACCAGAAAGCCGGCGCAAGCACGAACGCCAAGCCCGCGATCAGGCCGAAAGGCCTGCCGAACCACCGCTGCGCGAACACCAGCGAGAGCAGTGCGCCCGCAGCCACCGCCGCGGCGCTCACGAAGCGTGAAGCGAATTCCCCCGCACCAAAGAGCCAAGTCGAAACCGCCACGGCCCATGGCATGCCAGGAGGTTTGCGCAGGTACGCCTGCTCAAACAGTCGAATGACCACATAGTCCCCCCTCTCCATCATCTCATACGCCGGCTGCACGCGAAATGCCTCCGCGTGCGCGTATCCACTCGCGCCCAGACCGGGGACGAAAAGCGCAATCGCAAGCGCGACCACCAGGCAGCCGTGCAGAATGGGAGAAGCGAGAAGACGCCGCACGGTGCAGCGTACGAAGCCACCGACCCGGCAACAATGCCCGCATGAAGATCTGTGTCATCATGCCTGCCGCCGGCGCAAGCGTTCGCTATCAGGCCGCCGGAGCGGTGCGTCACAAACTCGATGAAGACTTGGGCGGCAAGCCCCTCATGCAGCGCACCGTCGAGACCTTCACCAAGTTTGACGATGACGAAGCGATCATCGCCGGCATCATCGTCGCCGGTCCGCATGACGACGCCGACTTCGCCGCCTTCACCGATCGTCACGGCGATCGCCTCTCGCTGCTCGGAGCCAGGTTGGTCAAGGGGGGCCATACCTACCGCTGGCAGACCGTCGCCGCAGCCCTCGCCCACGTACCCGAGAGTTGCACGCATATCGCCGTGCACGACGCCGCGCGTCCGGCTGTGTCATTCTCGTTGCTGACTCGCGTCTTCCGCGCCGCGCGAACGCATGCCGCTGTCGTCCCCGCAGTGAACTGCAGCGACACCGTCAAACGCGTCAAGGAAACCGGTGAGACTTTCGGCGGGGATGATCCCGTCGCGAGCATCCTCGGTGAGAGCACAGCGAGCAAGGCTCCGCTGCGAATCGTGAGCGAGACGCTTGATCGCAAAGGACTGGTGCTGGTGCAGACGCCGCAGGTGTTCCACGCAGACTTGCTCAAGCGCGCCTACGCACCGCTGATGACCGGCGATCCCGCCAAGTTCGCGCACATCACCGACGATGCCAGCGTCGTGGAAGCCGCGGGCGAACGCATCGTGATCGTCGAAGGTGAGACAACCAACGTGAAGGTCACGCTCCCGGCTGATCTCACCATCGCGCGGGCTGTCATGGGCTTCCGCGAGCCGGAAGGCAAGACCGCCATGCGGCGCTTCTAAGTCACTTCCGAGGCGGCAGCAACGGGTGACGCAGAATGCTCAGGCACGGAATCGGCGGATACCGCAGTTTCATGCGGAATCCGCGGAAGTCCTCGGGCACCTGTCCCACGCGCTCCAGTGCAAAGCGGACCATCTGCTCATACCGGGGCACTTCAGGCATCACGCTGGAGGGCGGACCCACACCAAGATCAGTGACTTCCGCGCCCAGAGGCAGCGCAGTGTCATCGGTCGCGCCGTGCGGATAGCGTGGTCCACCTGGCAACTGCCCGAAGATGAACCCTCGCACATCGTGGGCAAAGGCGAGTGACTCATGGACGTACAGATCATGCACGAAGCACTCCACTGGCGTGCTGATGCGCGAGCCGTGCTCACCCATGTCGTTCATCACGTCGCCATAAATCGGAGCCGACGTGCGATCAACCCAGCCCAGGATCACGGTGGCCGCCGCTGTGTTGCCCACCGGGCCCGGGCTGATCATGAAAAAGTCATTGTCAGGATCGTCCGTCCGCTTGTGCATGTCGGGAAGCGGCTGGCTGCAGAACTCCTTGAGCAGCGGCACGTCGTCAACCAGGATGCTGCTGTCCAGAGGTTCGCTCGGAGGCAGTTCAGGCGAGGGACCGCCAGGCGTCGTCCGCCAGCGACCGTGACCGCCAGCCGCCCATGACACGTTCGCTCGCAGCCGGCGGAAATCGACCAGCCCGACCACGCTGACCAGATCAACATGTCCGGGTCTGTCCACCGCTGGATACATCGCCCGGAAGGCCACGTGCGTCTTGGCGCTCACGCCCCAGATCGCCGCATTCGCCAGAAAACCCTCGCGCCTGAATTGTTCCAACCGGCGAGCAGCCGGCTTTCGCGTCGCGCCACTGGCCATGATCTCCAGCACACCACGATCACCCGCATGCGCGTCCACGAATTGCTCGAACGCGTTGTACGCGGTCTCGACTTCTTCCAGTTGCCGCTTCGGCACGCCAGCCTTCTGCATCGCGTTGCAGAAGATCTGAAGGCTCGGACGGCGAGGCATGTGCGACATCGCCTCCCAGATGTCCTCATCACAGACAAGCCGCGACAACCGCCACGTCAACATCTTGTCGAGGCCGAAGCGTCGGCTGACTTCCTGGGGTTCCGCCGGGTTCGCACCCACGATGTCATACACGCCCGTCAATGCGCGACGCAATGTATGGATCGTCTGATGCCCCTCGTCGCGAAATGCTTGTTTGGTATCAGTTCGAGTCATGTTGGCCCTTGCTTCCCATCATATTACCAGAAAACGGCAGCGATGCCTAGAGACATTGAAGAAAATTCTCTAGAGAAATATCGAGAAAACCTTTGCAAGCCTCGCTCGATGCGGGTAGGATCCACTTGGGGACTTTGCGCTGGCTTAGCGCACGGGTGTTGGGAAGGTCAAACCTATCTGAACAGGAGATTGTGATGTCCAAAATTGCTGCACTGCTGACGCTGGCTGCTGGGACGCTGTGTTCCGTGGCGATTGCCCAACCCACGCTCACCGCTTTGGGTGGTGGTGGCGCGACCAACATCACCAACGCCCAAGGTGGTGTGATTTATCTTGGCGGTCAGTCTGGAACGCAGGCTGTTCGCTGGAACTTCGACATCACGGCTGGCACGCTGACCTCGACGCTCATCGGCGGCGTCGGTGGGGGTGAAGTGAGCCTGGATGGTCAGGCCAGCACGGCGGTCTTCACGAACGTCGGGCCCAGCATTCGCGGCAACACCGCGACCGGCATCGCGCCGGTGTTCAGCATTCCCGCCACACTGGTGGCTTCGACCAATCAACCCGCTGACACCGAACAGGTGTCTCGCGTGTGGAGCAGCGTCACGAACACCGTCACGAGCATGGGCGGTCTGCCCATCGTCGGCTCGCTGGGTGTGTTTGGCTCCGGCTCAAGCGGCGGTTCGAGCGGCAACTTCCTGAGCGGCCACGGCATCTCCTCGACCGGTCAGTTTGTCGTCGGCCAGGCGTACGTCAGCACGTACAACAACGCGGGTAACGCCGTGAGCGCGAACTCGTTCCGCTGGCGCCCGTTCATCTGGAACGCTGCGAGCGGCACGCACACGGTCCTGCCCACGCCATTCCGCACGACCAGCAACACCAGTGTGCGTCGCACGGGCAACGCCTACGCGGTGAGCACGGACGGCTCGGTCGTCGTCGGCGCGACGGAACACAACGTCGGCGCCTCGAATGATGACGGAGGTCGCCTGTGCGTCTGGCGTTTCAGCATCGCCACGGGCGCGTATGAACTCACGTATCTCGATGACGGCCGCGTCAGCAGCACGCCCAACAGCGTCGCGATGAACGCCGGTGGCACGATCATCGTGGGCCGCGGCGAAAGCGGCATCAACAAGTGGACGTGGAACGCCGGGACGAACACGTGGGATCGCACCACGCTCTTCACGGGTCTCACGCCCACTCCGAGCCCCACGTCCCCCTCGTGGCTCGCATCATCGATTCTCGCGACTTGCCCCCCCGCCAACTTGCCTGGGCCGCTCCCACCCAACCTCGGCGGTGTCATCGCCATGAACGATGATGCCAGCATCATCGTCGGTCAGGCCTCGTGGAGCACGTGCGGCAGCTTCATCTCCGGCGGCTTCATCTACACGGCCGCCAGCGGTGTGGCGCAGGATTGGCATGACTATCTGGCGTCCCTCAACGCTCCGGGCGTGGCGCCCGGCGGCTTGTACGGGCCCATCGGCGAGCCGGGCAACCCTGCTCGTGGCAATCCGCGCTCGGGTTCGCCTGTTGCGATTTCGCCCGACGGCAACAACGTCTACTGCCAGGTTCTTGGGCCGCAGTTGATTCCCGGGGCCGCGCCGTACATCCTCAACTTCACCGGCGGCCCGACCTGCGTGGCCCCGTCGATCGGCTTGTCGCCCAGCAACACGACCTTCTCGGCGTGCTCCAGCAACATCATCCTGAACGTCAGCGCCTCGGGCACCGGTCCCTTCACCTACCAGTGGTTCAAGGACGGCAGCCCTATCAACAACGGCACGACGGCGAGCGGTTCGACCGTGACGGGCGCGAACGATCTGCAGATGCGCATCGCGCCGCCGCTGACGCCTGCGGATGTGGGCAGCTACTACGCCGTCATCACCGGCCAATGCGGCACGCCCGTGCAGTCGGCCTCCGCCAACGTGACGCTTGACGCCGCCTTCGCCACACCCGCCGCCAACGACACCTGCAGCGGCGCGCAGGTCGTGGCTCTGGGCACCAACGTGCTGGGCACCGGTCAGTCGCCCTGCAACGCCTACATCAACGACGAGCAGTCCAACATCTCGTGCATCAGCACGGGCACGACCAAGACCGACCGCTGGTACGCCTTCACGCCCGCCACTTCGGGCAACTACCGCTTTGAAACCTGCGGCGCGAACTTCGACACCGTCATCACGCTGTTCGAAGGCTGCGGCGGCGGCGAACTGGCCTGCAACAACGACTACATCACCGGCCCGTCGACGGGCTGCACCAGCTCGCGCAGCCGCATCGCGTCCGTGGCCCTCAACGCAGGCACGTCGTACCGCGTTCGCATCGCCGCCCCCGGCGCCGCGTTCCTCAGCGGCACGAGCGTGATGAATCTCTCCATCAGCGCCGCGCCTGCCCCGGCGGCCAACGACAGCTGCCTGACCGCCACGACGGCCATCGTCGGCGCCAATCCGTTTGACCTGACGGAAGCGACGAATGACTTCGTCGCCTCCTGCAGCACGGCTCTGTCACGCGACGTGTGGTTCGTCTACTCACAGCCCGCCAACGGTCAGATCCGCATCAGCACCTGCGGCACCACGCTCAACACGGTGCTGTCGGTCATCGACACCTGCAACGGCTTTGAATTCGCCTGCAACGACAACGCCGGCGTGACGGGCTGCACCAATCAGTCCATCATCAACAACTTCACGGTCTTCGCCGGCGTGCCCATCTACATCCGCGTCGGCACCAACAACGTCAACACCATCGGCACCGGCAACGTGACGATCGAACAGATCGGCTGCGACGACATCGACTTCAACAACAACGGCGTCTTCCCCGAAGACCAGGACGTCATCGACTTCTTCACCGTCCTCGCCGGCGGCACGCCCACCACCTGCGACCCCGTGCAAGGCTGCAACGACATCGACTTCAACAACAACACCGTCTTCCCGGAAGACCAGGACGTGGTTGACTTCTTCAACGTCCTCGCGGGCGGCACCTGCTGATTGATGGACTCCCTTTGATCGTCTCCGCAGACGATCGACACACACCAAGCCCCCGGCATCACACGTGCCGGGGGCTTTTTTTCGCTTGTGCGGGGCGTCCGTTGACGCGCCAGGATGAATCTGGCTTTCTCCCCCTTCATGGTGTCCCCCTGGTTTCTACAGTTGTCCATGCACGCGACGGGCGCCAACACGCTTCGCATGGCCAGCGCGCTTTCCACCGCCATGGACACGCCGTGGGCGGCGGCGCAGGTGTGCGAAGTGGTGCAGCACAAGCTCGGTTCCGCCGACATCGACCTGGTCTGCGTCTTCTTCAATCCCCAGCACATCGAGCATGTCGAAGCCCTTAGCGACACCATCCGCGAGAAACTGCGCCCCGGCGTGATGGTGGGGGCGTCCACGTGCGCTGCCATCGCGGGCGGCGTGGAAGTCGAGCGCGGCGCGGGCCTTGCGATTCTCGCGTGCAGCATGCCCGGCGTCAGCGTGCGGACATTTTCGCCCAACGATCTTCCCGCGGTCGACACGCCCGATGCCGCCATCCACGAGTGGGGCCCGGTGGTCGGCGCAAGCGACGAACTGCGGGCCACCATGCTCCTGGTCGATCCCACCAGCGTCCCGATCATGAAACTGCTGCCTCTTTTCAACGCCGCCGTGGGCACGCAGCGCAACGACGCTCTTGCCGACAACCCGCGGCGCAAGGCCCCGGTGCTCTTTGGCGGCATCGCCAGCGCGACCAACCGAGCGGGCGGCAACGTCCTGCTGCTGGACGACAAGATGCCCCAGCACGGCCTCGTGGGCGTCAGCCTGTCCGGCAAGCTCCACGTCGACACCGTCGTCAGCCAGGGCTGCAAGCCCTTCGGCCCCTTGCATGTTGTCACCAAAGCCAAGAACAACATGATCTTCGAACTCGGCGGCCGCCGCGCCTTGGACGTTGTGCAGGAAGCAGTGGAGGAGCTTGGCGATGACCCCCGCGCTGCCCTGCAAGGCGGCCTCTACGCGGGCGTCGTCATCGACGAATACAAGCCGCGTTTCGGTCGCGATGACTTCCTCATCCGCAACGTCGTGGGCGTCGACACCGACCTGGGCTGCATCGCCCTCGCCGATTTCGTCCGCGTGGGCCAAACCGTGCGCATGCACGTCCGCGACAAGAAAACCGCCAGCGAAGACCTCGCCCTGCTCATGGACGCCCAGCGTCTCTACGACCCGCCCGACGGCGCGTTGCTCATCACCTGCAACGGCCGCGGCGAACGCACCTTCGGCGTCCGCAACCACGACGTCGCCGCCGTGCAACGCGCCTTCACCCCCGACCGCGCCGGCCCCGACGCCGCCGGCGCAGGCCTCTATCTCGACCCCTCCGCCGCCGCCCCGATTCCCCTCGCCGGTTTCCACGCCGCCGGCGAAATCGGCCCCGTCGGCGGCAGCAGCTTCCTGCACGGGCAGACCGCCTGCGTCGCCATGTTCCGCGGAGCGTGAGTCGCGCCGCTGGGCGGCGGAAATGGCCAAATGGTCAAATAGCCAAATGGCCAAAGAAAGGCCCGTGCGCGAAGTGTCTTGATTTGGCCATTTGGCTATTTGGCCATTTGGTCATTTGTTCCAGCCGCCCCACACTCCGGACACACCCTCCCAACTTCCAGCCCCCGCCTGTCATACCCGCACGCGGGGCAAGAGCCCACGCGCTGACGACGACGTTCGCGCGTGTCTGCACGCCACGCGGCCGCAGTCGCTCCAGCCGCGATCAGCAAAGGAATCCACAGCGGCACGCCAGTGATCGAATGGCGACCGCTCGACTCCGAAACAAACCACCATTCCATCTTGAGAGGAAGTGCGTCCAAGGTGAAAGGACCGTCGCCGCCCAATCCCAGTGGCCACAGCGGCTCGCGTACGACCAACAGCCCGTCAGCCACACCAATTGCACCGTCGCCGGGCGTTCGCCACCCCGCCCAGTACCAACAACTCCCCACCCACGCGATCGCCAACAACACGCTCACCGCGAGCCCGCCCCACTTGACCACCTTGCGAATCCCCGCACGCTTCGCCATGAGCAGAGCGTACCGCGCCGCCGCTCCCGCCGCAAGTCTCACATTCGGTGTGTTCGCCTTCGCTGCAGTGCAGCTGCGCACGTCCGCCTGTCGCGTGCATCGCGTGGTCCGGTGGCAGTGTGGCGGAGATAGAGGACGAGGCACTTGGCACTCGATACGCGGCATTCTTACCGGCGCAGGCCGGTTGGGCCATGTGTGCATCGAGACGCGCCCGCTACGAGTGCCGAATCTCGCATGCCGCGTGCGCTACTTCTCACACACCATCTTCTCGGCGCTTCTCCGCTTCTCTCCGCCGCTCCGCGACCGCATTGGCTTCACCCTTCAATCACGCCCACGACTTCGCCCAACGAGATCGTGCGATAGCCCGCGCGTTCGCAGACGGCGCGCATGGTGACTTCGTCGCCGTCTTGGAGGAAGGTGCGTTGTTCGCCGGTGGGGAGCGCAAGGGGTTTGCGGGGTTTGGGTTTGTTGGTGGTGGGGTCGATGCCGTCCCAGGAGAGTTCGAGCAGGCAGCCGCGGCTGCTGGCGTCGGGGCCGGAGATGGTGCCGCTGGCGAGCAGGTCGCCGGGCATGAGATTGCAGCCGTTGCAGGTGTGGTGGGCGACCATTTGGGCGAAGGTCCAGTACATGTGCCGGAAGTTGCCGCGGCTGATGGTGTGGGCGGGGGCGTCGGCCTCGCGCATCTGCCTGGTGCGCAGCAGCACTTCGAGGCGGATGTCAAAGCCGCCCTCGCGCTGATCGGTTTCATCGAAGAGATAAGGGAGCGGGCGTGGGTCGCCGCTTGCGCGTGCTTCGAGGGCGCAGCGGAAGGGTTCGAGCGCTTCGATGGGTGTGATGTAGGGGGCGATGCTTGTGGCGAAGTTTTTGGCCAGGAACGGGCCGAGGGGCTGGTATTCCCACTTCTGCACATCGCGGGCCGACCAATCGTTGACGATGGTGAGACCGGCGATGCGCTCGCGCGCGTTGGCGATGCTCACGGGCTCGCCCAGTTCGTTCACGTCGCCGATGACTGCGCCTAATTCAAGCTCGTAATCGAGCATCTTGCAGGGGCCGAAGGATGGGCCTTGGGAGGGATCGTTGTCGGGCGGGCTCTGCTGGCCTTTGGGCCGCTTGATGGGCGTGCCGCTGACGACGATGCTGCTGGCGCGGCCGTGGTAGCCGATGGGGACATGCTTGTAGTTGGGCAGGAGCGGGTTGTCGGGGCGGAACATGCTGCCGACGTTGGTGGCGTGATGGATGCTGGCGTAGAAGTCGGTGTAGTTGGGCACCAGCATCGGGATGAGAAGCTGCGTGTCATCGATGGCGATGAGGCACTTCTCGCGCACGCGGCGCACGGACTGGCCGCCCGGCGGGCCTTCGAGCAGGAACTTCTGGATCTGCCCGCGAATCTCGCGGCGTTTGGCCGCGGGCAGGCCCAGGAGGCCGTTGAGCATGGGCATCTCGAAGGCATCGCACACGTCGTGGTCGTGGTGCTCGCTGTCGCCGATGAGCCCGGCTTCGTGCAGCATGTTGAGATTGACGATGGATTCGCCGATGCGCACGCCCAGCGAGGGATATTCATCTTCGGGATCGAGGAAGACGCAGTAGGGGAGGTTCTGGATGGGGAAGAGCGTGTTGTCGTTGCCGCCGGGCACCCAGGTGCGGAGGGCGGGATTCGTGCTGTTGTCGGTGCTGGGAGAAGTCGCCATGGCGGAGCGTAGTGCGGAAAACGTGCGATATGCTGGGCCATGCAAAGGCCTCTGCGCATCGTGCTCGCGACCGGCAACCCGCACAAAGTCGAGGAACTCCGCGCGATTTTGAGCCACGTGGCGGGCGTGGAAGTGGTGGGGCTGGGTGATTGCGGCGTGACGACGCACGAGCCCGCGGAAACCGGCGCGGATTTCGACGAGAACTGCGCGATCAAGGCGTGCAGTTACGCGGATCAGTTGGATGCGATGTGCCTCGCGGACGACAGCGGGCTGGAAGTCGATGCGCTGGACGGCCGTCCGGGCGTGATCAGCAGTCATTATGCCACGGATGGCAAGGAAACCGGCGCGACACGCGACCAGCGCGACACAGCGAACAACGCGCGGGTGCTGCGGGAGTTGGAAGGGGTAGTGGCAGAGAACCGCGCAGCGCGATTTGTGTGCGTGATGAAGCTGGCTGTCCCTGGTGGAAAGGTGCTGCACACCAGCAGAGGCACGTTTGAAGGCCGCATCGGCCTGCCGCCCGCCGTGCCGCGCGGGACGAACGGATTTGGGTACGACCCGCTGTTTCTTGTCGCGCCGGACTACACGCGAACTGGCGCGGAACTGCCGTCCGCCGAGAAGAACGCACGCTCGCACCGTGCGCAGGCCGCCAGTGCGATGGCGGCGTGGGTGCAATCACACATCGGCGAATTGCTTGCGTTGCACAAGTGAGTGCGTTGGCTCGCCGCTCACTTGGCGAGCGCGATCTCGCCGCGTGATGCGTCGAAGAGGGGGACGACGGGAATCGCGTCCGGCGTTGCACACAGGTTGACATCGCGCGAAAGGCCGATGCGGACCATGTTGCGTCCGCCGCGGCTGTCCTGCATGAGCTTCTCGCGATACGCCTGATCGCCTTTGCACGCTCGCCACGCGCATAGGGACAATCGCGCGGCGTCATCGGTCACGAGTTCGCGTCCGGCAGCGAGCAACTGCTCGACCATCGCGCCGGCGGGCAGGCAGTCGTCCATGCTCAGTTCGTGCCGCGTGCCGCACGCAATGATGTGGACGGGACGTGGGTCGCTCGCGATGAGTTGACAGACTGCGCTCACGTTGACAAACGACCCCACGATGATCTCCGCCGCCTCGCGCGCGTGCAGCAGGCCCGCCGTGCCGTTGCTTGTCGTGAAGACGATGGTGCGGCCTGCGACACGCTCGCGCGTGTAGCTGAAGGGCGAGTTGTCGAGATCAAAGCCGTCAATCAGCACGCCGCCGCGTTCGCCGCCCAGGAGGACGCTGCTGGGAGACAAGCCAGCGCGCGTTAACAGATCGGCCTTTGTCCGCCGCGCGTCTTCCGCCGTCAGCACTGGGATGACGCGTGCTGCGCCGTGCGAGAGAGCCTGCGCGATGGTCACGCTCGCGCGGATGGCGTCAATAACGACTACAACACAGCCACGCAACTCGGTGGGCTGCACGTCGCTTGCGTGCAAATGCACGGCAAGCGGACGCTGCTTGGGCTGGTCGAAGGATGGTGGTGGGGGCAGGTCGGGTGCGGACATGACGCGTTTATAGGCTGCTCATGATGGAGTTTTCCACGCGAAAGACGTGACTTGCGGAGATGCGGCGGTTCCGTTAGACTCTCCGCCCATGTCAACACTCAATGTTCCCCATGCCGCCGTGACCAACCGAACGGTCGATCCGCGTCAGTATGTCACGCCCGGCACGGGCCTGTGGGTCACGATCGCGGTGATCGGGCTGGTTCTGTTGATTGTCGTTCCTGGCGTGCTCTCGTTCGGGATTCTGCTCATTCCCACGATCATCGGCCTCGCCGTGTACTACTTCCGGCTTCAGCAGGCTCGTGCCGCGCTGCGCGGTTCAACTGTGCTCGTGACGCCCCGGCAGTTTCCGCATGTGCACGGTGTCGCGTCACGTATCGCGGCCCAACTTGGCATGCCAGAGGTGCCTGAGGTTTACATCGCAGATGCCGCGCAGCCCAACGCGGCGGCCCTTCGGCTGGGTGGACGCATGTATGTGCTGCTGTACGACGAAGTGATCGAGGGTGCAATGCACGCGCAGGATCCTCGCGTGCTTGACTTCATCATCGCGCACGAACTGGCGCACCACGCATTGGGGCACACGGGCATGTTCCGCGCGGCGCTTTCCAACTTTGTCGCCAAACTCAGCCGTCTGGATGAGTTCACGTGCGACGCTGTGGCGAACGCCGTGGTGGGGGACCCCATGATCGGTCGGCGGGCGCTCACGCTGCTCACCGTCGGTCCGCGGCTCTATGAAAAGGTTGATCAGAACGAGCTTTCCGCGCAGATTCAGGACGTCGTGCAGAACAAGCATGCCCGCAAGGCCGAGTCGTCGTTCCGCATGACGCACCCGCTGCTGCTGCGACGCATGGCGCGGCTGAGCGGTGAGATCAAGGTGTGAACGTGACGTCGCTTGCTGGCCGGCTCGTGCCGCGTCGCGCTCACTCCGTGACGATGACGGAGATCGGTATGGTCAGATAGCGGTACGAGTTCGAATCAGCGTACACCACGAACTCGCCGGTTGATTGGCCAGCCTTCATGGCCACGAACTTGAACGTCGCGGTGCTCGAGCCCTTGGACGGCGTCAAGAGCGCGAACTTGTGCACCAGCGTGCCGAGCGTCGGTATGCCGCTCGGCTTCTCGGCAGGCTCAGGTTCTATGGCCTTCAGCGCGACGAACTCAACGAAAGAGTGCGACAGATCAATGTTGGAGATCACTCGCTCACGATCCGAGACGTTGTTGATGACGACGCGTACGTCAAACTCGTCGCGTACCCGAACGGTTGCGGGCGCGACAACGCGGGCTTCGATTCCTCTGGGTTCAATGCCAGTCATGTTCGTGTAGATCGCTGCGCAGATCATCACGACAAGATACAGCACGACAAGTCCGACTGCTATGCCCGCAATCCAAAGCAACACCGTCAACATGATTCGCTCTCCGTTCGAAAGAAAGAAGCCCTGTGCATCGATGAAGGTCGACACACAGGGCTGTCATTGAGTCGGGTGCTACTGACGCGATCTCACGCCACCGTGATGTTCTTGTCCAGGTACACGTCCTGCACCGCGTGCAGCAGTGCCGCGCCGTCCTTCATGGGCTTCTGGAAAGCCTTGCGACCTGAGATCAGGCCCATGCCGCCTGCGCGCTTGTTGATGACCGCCGTCATCACCGCTTCCTGCAGGTCGGTCGCGCCCTTGCTCTCGCCGCCGCTGTTGATGAGCGGCACGCGGCCCATGTAGTTGTTGAGGATCTGGTAGCGGCAGAGGTCGATGGGGTGGCCGCCGTTGCCGTTCTCGTCGCAGCCTGCGAGATTGGTGTACACGCGCTTATCCCACTTGCCGTAGCTGCTGCCGCCGCTGTTGAGAGCCGCGTAGCCGCCGTTGTTGGTGGGCAGTTTCTGCTTGATGATGTCGGCCTTGATCGTCGCGCCAAGGTGGTTGGCTTGGCCCGTCAGGTCAGCGCTGCTGTGGTAGTCGGTGCTCTTGCCATCAGCGCCCTTCACCTTGAAGCCTGCGCTGCGGGTATAGCACCACAGCACCGTGACCATGCCGTAGCTGTGGGCTTCTTCAAACATGTCGCTCACGTACGCGATCTCTTCGCGAGCCGAATCGTTGCCGAAGTAGATCGTCGCCCCCACGGCGAGCGCGCCCATCTCGTAGCACTGGCGAATGCTGCCGAAGTAGCTCTGCTTGTGCACGTTGGGGTACGTCAGCATCTCGTTGTGATTGAACTTCACGAGGAAGGGAATCTTGTGGGCGTACTTGCGAGCCACCGCCGCGCACACGCCAATCGTGCTCGCAACGGCGTTGCACCCGCCATCGATAGCGAGCTTGACGATGTTCTCCGGATCGAAGTACGCCGGGTTGGGGGCAAACGACGCGCCCGCGCTGTGCTCGATGCCCTGGTCAACAGGCAGAATGCTCACGTAGCCACTGCCGGCAAGGCGACCGGTGTTGAGGATGGTCTGAAAGTTGCGGAGGGTGGGAACGTTGCGGTCGGTCTGCGAGAAGACGCGATCGACAAAGTCAGGTCCGGGAGCATGAATCGTGCTCTTGCTGACCTTGGCTTCGTAGCTCGTCAGCTTGTCGTAGTCGGCGCCGAGGACATCTTTGATGTTGATGGGCATGAAACTCTCCCGAGGATGAAATGTGCGTGAAACCTGAGAATGGGCACTATAGAACGTGATCCGTGCGATGGCGATATCGGTATGATCCGCTTCAAGGCGGACTGCGACCGCGGCCGTAGGGAGGGTTCATGTCGAATCAACACATCGTTCGTTCGGACTTGCATTTCGTGCTTCGCGCGTGCGCGGCGGTCGCGGTTTCAATGATGTGCGTGCCTTGCGTCGCGTCCAATCCGCTGCGCGTTGTCTTTGCGGCGGGTATGCCGGTGCCACTCGGCGAGGGCACGACAGCCACCGGCGTGAGTGGTTCTGGCATTGGGGCAGGCGGTCACGTCGCAATCGGGATCGTTGCGGGAGACTCGCGGTTTTCGGGCCTCTATCTCTTCGGACCCGATGGCTCGTTTCTCAACCGGGCGCTGGCGGATGAAGCGCTGCCTGGGCAGTCGGGCCCGGGGGCGGCGTCGATCTCGCTGGGCGGCACCGTGACTGTGAGCCGACGACCTCAGACGTGGCTGAGTAGCAATAACGCTTTCTTTCTCCTGCATCCCGACGGGACACGCACCGACTACGGAGCGTTCGGCTCGACGTTCCCCGGCGCCGGAGCGCGTGTCGTCGATGGATTGCCGATCGTCACACCCTACGCAAACATCTTCGAGGAGACGTATGACAATCGTCCCGCCTTCGGGGTTGTCAGGCTCTCGCCGGGTGCGATCGGAAGTGAAATCCTCAACGCTGCGCTAGTGCAGTTCAATCTGGATGGCACCATGACGCCGCTGGTGCTGGACGGGAATCTGCCGGGTTCGCAAATCCTGGTGGGTTGGCCGCGTGATGTGTCAAGCGACGGCGCGGTTTTGTACACTTCGTCCGAGTTGAACGTGCCGCAATCCAACGCTTTGCGAATCTGGCGCAATGGTGTGCTGGAGCGTGTACTGGGCACGGGTGACCCGCACCCGACGCTCGAGAATTACGCGATGAGCGGATACACGCAAGCCCAACTCAATGCACGGGGTGACGTGCTGATTGACGGCAACTCGCGTGATGCAGCGGGCGAGTTCATCAACGACACCTTGTGGCGTCGTCAAGGGACGTGGCGCAAACTTCCCGAGAAGTGGTCGTTCGTCATTGACGGTAGATCCGTGATGTGCGAGTCAGAGGGCTTCACACTGCTCGAAGACGGGACCGCGATCTTCAGGCTCAGATACCGCATTCCGTCTGAATCCAACTCACGGATCGCGACAGCTCAGGTATCTTACGATGGAACAGCGGTACTCTTGACGCACACTGGTCAGCAGGTCCGGTCCCGCGATGGTAGCATCCGGACGTATGCGACCCGGAGTCGTAGTCTACCCACGACCGTGCGCGACGCGCATATTGCGTTGGTTCGCGTCGGGGCGGTGGATGAATTCTGGGTCGTTGTTCGGGATCTCAGTGGCGATCTCGTGAGCCTTGCTGCGCCGCGAGACACGTTTACATACAACGGAGCAGTCTGGACCATCACGCAGATTTTCAACTCTACGGCGACGGGCAGCAACGTCATCATCAGCGCTCTCGCGTCCTCGCCCGGTCAGGCGGAGATCCACTTTGCACTTGCGACGAGTCTCGTTGGTGCTGGCTGCGGTGACATCGACTTCAATAACGATGCGGTTTACCCCAGCGACCAGGACATCATCGACTTCTTCGGCGTTTTCGCAGGCAACCCGTGCTCAACCCTCCGGTGCGACACGATCGACTTCAATCGCAACGGCGTGTTCCCGGAAGATCAGGATGTCCTCGACTTCTTCCATGTCTTCGCTGGAGGCTCCTGTAATCCCTAATGCGTTATGAGCGTTGAGCGAAAGATGCTTAACGTTCTCGCTGCACGATTGCGGATCTCGAGACTTTTGGTATTATGCAACCGATGCAATCGCTGCTGAAATCCGCAAGTCGTTTCGTGATTGCCGGGCTCGCAACGGGCGTGGTTCCCGTTCTCGCACACGCTCAAGTCGCACGCGTTGTCGCGGTCACCGGACAGGTGGCACCGGGGGATCCCTCACCGGGCACACTCGCCAATCTGACCGCTGTGCAACTCTCGCCGGCAGGAACGGTCGCAGTCGCGGCCTTGGGTACCAGCCCCACGCAAACGTTTTCGCGCGGCCTTTACGCGGAGCGTGCTGGCACACTCCAGCGTGTGACGGACAACACCGTCCTGGGCGCGTCGCAGACTGACTTGCTTCCCTTCGCCATGAATGCCCAGGGCGACGTGCTGACGCGGGTGGTCGTCCCAAGCCCTACCGGCACGCAAACTGCCATGCGATTGGCGCTCGCGAGCGGCACGAACTTCGATTACGCACGCCTCGGTGACCCACTCCCTTCCTATCCCGATCGTGCATTTTCCGGGCTGCTCATCGATCCGCCAAGTCTTTATCCGCCCGCCGTGCTGCATGACAATCAACTCGGCTTTGCGTACGCGACAGTCTTCCCACCCATTTCCCCCTCTGGCAACATCACCGCGGCGATCGTCGCGTATTCGCCTCAGTCCAATCCTCGCACGCTCGCCTTGCGTGGCTCGGTCAGTGATATGACCGTGACAACATTCGACAACCTCAACTGGCCTCTGGACCACAACGCCTCGGGGCGTGCGGTCTTCGTGTTCGACACGCGCACCGGCAATGGCCAGCTTGCATTCGTGTACTGGAATGGCACTGCAATGCAGCGCTTGTTGGGCATCGGCGACCAAGTGCCAGGCCTGAACCCCGCTCGCACCATTGGCAGTCTTGTCACCGCACGCATCAATGACGCGGGCGACATCATGCTCGTGCTGACCGATACCACCAGTGTTATGCATGTGCTGCTGGGCGATGCCTCCGGCTTTTCCGTTGTCTACTCCAGCCAGCAGACTATCAGTTCACAGCGGGTGAGTGTGCGAGCATTTCTCTCCAGCGCGTCGCGTTTCGAACTCGCCAGTGACGGCTCCGCAGTCATTCTCTCGCTCAACACGCTCTACGCACCGCCCGCCACCGGAGGCATTGGCGGCATGCTGTTCAAGGCGTCGCGATCGCAGCCGCCTCAGGTACTCTGGTCCGCACTTGAACCGGTGCGGTTGTCTGATGGAACGCTCATCCGTCCAAACAACATCAGCGCGAACTCACGCATCGTCGCCAGCCCCTCGACCGGACGCTTTGCGTGGTACGCCATTCGGACTGGCCTGCCTTCGTCACGCGACGTGCTCTGCACCCTCAACGCTGATGGCGATCCCGTCGTACTTCTCGAAGGCAATACGCAACTGCAGGGCCCGCTCGGCCCCATCACGCTCACCGCAAGTCTCGCTCCCAGTGCCAGCGGTGTCGCGATGCCGACTTCCATCAATGACTCTGGGCAAGTCGCTGTGCTGGCCGCTCTCACCGGTCCACCAGCGGCCAACGCCGCCATCGTGCTCACGCCACAGCGATTTGACTGCGGCGACATCGATTTCAACAACGACGATGTTTACCCAAGTGACTTTGACGTCATCGACTTCTTCAACGTCCTCTCCGGCGCCCCCTGCCCAACCCTTCGCTGCGACACCATCGATTTCAACCGTAATGACGTCTTTCCTGAGGAACATGACGTTATCGACTTCCTGAACGTCATCGCCGGCGGCACGTGTTCGTGAAGCCCCTTTTCGATCAGCCGGGCTTTCCAATTTCGTGTTTTCCCCATCGCTTTCCCCGCCGCACCGCCGGACCCCGGTACGATTTGCCATGGCCCAACGTCCGCGCACAGTGCCGCTTTTTGACCTGGTTCCTTCCAAGAAGATTGATGCGGCCGCGCGCCCAGTGACTCCGGGTGCTGGGGCAACCACGGAGGCGCCAGCCCCCGCAATCAAGGAACTAAAGCCCACCGTGCGTGAAACCGCACCGCGTGAATACGCCCCACGCCCGGTCGAGGCTGAATCGACGAAGTCCATCCCACTTCCCATGGTCTACGTGGGCGTATTTGTTGCGCTGCTCTTGGCGTTGGGGGCCTATTTGCTGGGTACTCGCGTCGGAGCCACCAGTAAGGAGCAGGAACTGGCTGGAGTGCTTCGCAAGGACCCGCCAGCCATCAAGGAAGCCGCGGGAAATACCTCGCCGCTTGGGAACTTGCAGTCCCAACCTTCCCGCCCGGCTCCCCAGCGCGTCCAGCCGACCACGACCGGCGAAGAGCCGCGCCTTGCTGGTGTCGCGTTTCCGAATCTCACGCCGGAGGCTTTTGATAGCCCGCCACCCAAACAGGAGTTGATGATCGCGAGCGACACTGTGCAGGGCTGGGCCAGTATCGACCCTCGCCAACGCGGCCTGAACTACATGACGTTAGGTATCCTTTCGCGTCGTGACGCTGGCTACGCCGTGATGCTGATGCACGCCAACGGTGTTCCGGCCCTTGCAGTGCCGGTTGATAAGGGCGGGGTCAGCGCCAACAATCAAGGCCCTGCGAACTACCGCGTGTGGCTGCTGCAAGGCATCACGGGCGAGCAGTTCCGGTCAGACGACCCCTTGAAGGTTCGTCTGGACAAACGCGTGCGGGAAATCGGCAAGGCCTGGCGGCAGCAAGCCAAGGGTCCGACCGACTTCGCCGACGCGTTCTGGGATAAGTTGGACTGACTCGCTTGTCACGCCGGGCGCCGAGCCCTCGCAGTACGAAGAAAAGGAATCGCCATGAGCCTCGACCCCAGCCTGAAGATCTCGATGACCATGACCGGCAAGCGCAGCGTTCTGACCCGCGCCGAACGCATCGCCAAGCTCGTCGCCGACAAGAAGTTCGACAGCAAGAAGGACAAGGCCCTGGGCCTCGCCAAGACGCTCGTTGGCAAGGGCTGATTCTCCGGTGGCACGGGCTTTGTCGCGTGAGAACAACTTGTATCTGCCGAACCCGCGTTCCCTCGCGGGTTTTCTTTTGGTTGCACGCCAGCCAACACTGTTTCATGCCCACTCCGGCCCAGGTCGACGCTTTCTTCGAGTCCACGCTCATTGCCGAAGATGCACAGTTGGCCGAGCTCTCCGCCCGCAACGCCGCTGCCGGTCTGCCCGCTATTGCCGTGTCACCCACGCAGGCCAAAGCACTCGCACTTCTCGTGCGACTGATGCAAGCCCGCAACGTGCTCGAAGTCGGCACCCTGGGCGGTTACAGCGGCGTGCACATCACCCGCGAACTGCCTTCCGCGGGCCGGCTGACGACGCTCGAGATCAATCCCGCCTACGCGCAGGTCGCTCGCGACAACTTCACACGCATGGGCCTCGCTCCTCACGTCGATCTTCGCATCGGCCCGGCACTCGACACGCTGCGCGAACTCGCCGCCGCCCAGCCGCGGTCATTCGATCTCATCTTCATCGACGCTGACAAACCCAACAACCCGGCGTACTTCTCCCTCGCCACCCAACTCATCCGCCCACGCGGCGTCATCCTCGTTGACAACGTCGTCCGCGACGGCAACATCGCCGACGAGTCATCTACCGATCCCGCCGTCCTGGGTACACGCACGATGATGCAAGCCATCAGCAAGATGCCCCACGTGACTGCGACCGCGCTGCAGACGCAAGGCTCGAAGGGTTACGACGGATTCTTGATGGCAGTGGTGGATTGACTCCCGCGTAGTCGTCGCGTCTGCGTTGCCCTCTCACGAACCCTTGGAGCCCCATACTGCGTCGCTGCATCAAGAAACTCGTCAAAGAGCGCAGCATCTCGCGCATCACCGCCCGGCATGCGTTTGAACGGCTCCACATCACACGTTTCGTCTGCCGCGGCATCATGCCACAATCGCCCGGAGTCGCTGATGAGCCAAGCAGTGATTCGTCGCAGGCCCACTTCACTGAGGCCGCCCACAAACGGCACTGTCACAATGAGCGACAGCAGCGCGGGCCATCCCACGTACGTCAGCACAGCCCACACAAGCACAGCATGAAACGTGAGAAACAAGAGCACCGCCCAGAGCGATCTCGCGCGGTTGAGCGTTGTTGCAAGATGGAAGCGCGCCGGGCTCATCGCTACTCAAACTTCAACGCATACTTCACAAATTCCGTCCCCAGCGTCATCCCCAAACTCTCATACAGCGCCCGCGCCGGCGCATTGCTCACTTGTGTCTCCAGCGTCAGCCGCAGCGCACCATCCTGCTTCGCAAACGCGATGGCATGCAGCATGAGCGCCTTCCCGACGCCATGCCGCCGAAACGCCGGCGCGACAAACAAGTCGTTGAGATGCCATACTCGCCCCGTGTTCACGCTCGAAAACTGCGGATACAACTGCGTAAACCCCGCCGCTCGCCCCTCGATGCTCGCAATAAACACCACGCTCTCCCCGCGAAACAGCCGCTCTCGCAAAAAGAACTCGCACCGCTCCGGCTGACTCGGTTTGCCATAAAACTGCCGATACCCATCAAAAAGCGGCGTCAAAGTTCCGACATCTGCGACGGTCGCCTGATGAATGCGCATGCTGCATGGTACGGGAGGAGTACAGAAGTACCGAAGAGACGAAGTACCGAAGAGAAGGCATCACGAACCCGACGCCGTGGACCGCAGTGCCTTTCCTCCGTCACTTCGTCGCCAGCCCCCCGAGCCTCTCGATCGCCTCTGCAATCGTCGCTTCCTTCTTGCAGTACGCAAATCGCACGAGTGGCTTGCCCAGGCTCTTGCTGTCGTAGAACACCGTGGGCGGAATCGCCGCCACGCCGATCTCGCGCGTGAGGTACTCGCAAAACGCCACGTCGCCGTCAAGTCCCAGTCGCTTGCTCAAGGCAGAGTGGTCCGCCATCAGGAAGTACGTGGAATCACTGCGGTGCGGAGTCAATCCCACTCGCGCGAGCGCCGCCGCTAGTTTGTCGCGGTTGCTCGCATACAGCGTCTGCAACTGCTGCACGAACGCCATCGCGCCGTGACCATCCTTGCGATGCGTCATGTCATGCATCACCGCCGCGGCACCATGCTGCAAAGGTGTCGCCCCGCTGAACGTGATGAACTGGTGCGCCGCACGCACGCATGCTGAGAGCGGCGCGGGCGCGATCGCCCAGCCCACCTTCCATCCCGTCAAACTGAACGTCTTGCCCAAACTGCTGAGGGTGATCGTCCGTTCCGCCATGCCCGGCAGGCTCGCCATCGCAATGTGGGGCAGCGTGGGCTCATACGTGAGATGCTCGTACACCTCATCGCTGATGCACACGACATTGTGCTGCACGCACAGCGATGCGATCAGTTCCAGTTCCGCCCGCGTGAACACCTTGCCCGTCGGATTATGCGGCGTATTCAGCAGAATGGCCTTCGTTCTGCTCGTGAACGCGCTGCGGAGTTGCCGTTCATCAAACCTGTACGGCTCACCGGCCTTCGTCGGTGCATGCAGCGCAACAAATCGCGGCGTCGCGCCTGCCATCACGGTCCCTGCGATGTAGAAATCAAAGTACGGCTCAAACAGAATGATCTCGTCACCGGGATTGAGCAGCCCCATGAGCGTCGCGGGCAGCGCCTCGCTGCACCCGCATGTCACCGTCACATGCTGCGCGGGATCAATCTGCCCCTTTCCCAGTCCCACGTCAAACCCGCGTGCCGCGTAGTGCTCACCGATCGCCTTCGTCAGCGGCGGCACACCGATCATCGGCGCGTACTGCGAGTGCCCCGCGTTGATCGCCGCGATCGCCGCATCCTTTGCAAGCTGCGGCCCGTCAAAATCCGGAAATCCCTGCGACAGGTTCACCGCACCATGCTGCACCGCAAGTCGCGTGAACTTCGCAAAGACTGACTCGCCAAATGACGCAAATCGCTGTGCAACCATACAGCGAGCGTAGAAGGCTTAAGCCGTGAGTTGCAGCACCCGCAGCAGTTCCGCCGCGCTCCATGCCTGCGCCATGCACCCATCAGGCCGCCGGGGCGTGGCGCCGTCGTCGGCGTCGTACACCTCGGCTACTTGCCGCACCGGCAGCACCACACCCGCGCGCGCGGTCGTTGCGGTCGCGAGTGTTTCGTCGATCAGCGGCGTCAGCCATCCTCGCACGCGCCGCTTCGCATCTGTGCTGAAGTCGTGCACCCGCAGGTACGCCTCGCAGAAGGGCCCCAGCAGCCAAGGCCAAACCGTGCCATTGTGATACGCACCGTCGCGCTCAAAGAGCGGCCCTTCAAAGCGCGGGCGGTACTTCGCACTCCCTGCGGCCAAGGTACGAAGGCCAAAAGGCGTCAGCAGATCACGCTCGCACGCACTCACCACGCTGCGTTGACGCTCGCGCGAGAGGGCCGAATATGGCAGGCAGACGGCAAACAACTGGTTTGGCCGCATCTCCGTGCTGCCGGTCCAGTTCACCGAACTTTCTTTGGTTGTTCCTGCGCTTGAAACCAGACAATCGAACAGGCAACCGCGGGATGCATCCCAGAACTGATCGAAGCCGGTGGCGGTCTTGCTTGCCAGTTGGGCCAGTTCTCGCGCTGTGTTGGGATGATCCTTCTCCAAGGCCGCCTCAAGCATCATCAGGCCCGCGTACCACAACGCCGAGATTTCGACGGGCTTGCCAAAGCGCGGCGTGAAGACGACGCCGTCGCGCTTGGCGTCCATCCACGTGAGTTGGGTGGAGGCGTTGCCGGCGATGATGAGCCCGTCGCGCTCATCCATGCGAATGCCGTAGTCGGTGCCCTTGCGGTAGGCATCGATGATGTCCATACATGCCTGGCGGAGATGCACGTTGAATCCGTCGCGATCGCCACTTGCCTCCAGATACCGGCAGCATGTGACAATGAACCACAGCGATGCATCCACCGTGTTGTACTCTGGCGCTCCTGATCCGTTGTCGAAGCAATTGGGAATGAGACCGCGACGCCGCAGTCCGGCAAAGGCTCGCAGGCTCGCCAGAGCCTCGGCGAAGCGACCAGTCGAAAGCAGAAGTCCCGGCAGACTGATGCACGTGTCGCGACCCCAATCGCTGAACCACGGATACCCCGCGATGATGCTGGTGAGTGCCGGCGCGCCGTGAGCGTCGAAGTCGCCGTTGGCTCGACGGACGACGAACTGATCCGTCGCGACGGCCAGAACTGTGACTGCATCTCGCGTCTTTGCGTCGCTTGCGCCCATGCGATTGGTCGCGGTGTTGGCGAGATCCGCGAGGCGGACATGTTCCTTCGCTCGCAGTGCGTCCACGTCCATCGGTGTGGGCGAAATTTCCTCGGCGAACATCTGCACCTCGCACACGTGCCCCTCGGGCCGCGAGCCATGCAGCGGAAAGACAAACACGCCGGGGCTGTAGAGGTGCTCGAGTGCATCCTGCCCGCGTTCCTGTTCGCGCACGTAGAAAAAATTGCTCCACCACTCGTCGTCGCGTGCAAAGTTGCCGTCGCCACGCGTTGCCGCCAGAGCAAGCGACAGACCCTTGATCGCGACATGCACACGGCTTGTCTGCGTCGCGACGTCAAACTTCGCAGCGTCCATTTTGACCTGCAGGTCGTGAAAGTCCCGCATCGACAGCAGTGGCCGGACTTCCAAGGCCGCGTTCGCGGGGAGCTGTCCGGTCACGGTGTATCGCACACTGGCGGCGTTGCGGTGCCGCGAGAGAAACAGCTCGCGCGTGACTCGCACATCTGCAACCTCGTATGTCCACGCCACAGTTGTCGCGGTCTTGCGAAACTCGACGAGGTTGGACGCGCCTTGCGGACTCAGCATGCCGTTCGCATAGCGAAAGCTCGACAGGTCGTGCCTGACCACGCGACCAGGCTCGCTGCCCTTGGCAGTTTCTCGTACAACGAGCCACTCCGCACAGGCCTGCAGGGCAGCCATGCGACCAACCGGCGGGCTCATCGCAGGAATGAACCACGCGTGGTAACGGCGTTCGGGCACGCATCCCGCCGTGCCGCTGGCCAAACCGCCCAGTCCGTTGGTCAGGAACCACTCGTCGCGGCTGCGGGGTCGCTGCGGGCGGATGGCATCACCTGGAAGGGAAGCGTCAGGGAACGGGAAAGCGGATGCGGCGCTCATGTCGGCGTATTGAAGGCTCGCGGCCCGCCCAATGACGCCCACGCGGCGGGAATCCGCAAATTCTCATGACCACGAGGGCTGACCACTTGACGTTTCGCGTCAGCCCCCGAACGCTATCTCATGGCGACGCACACTATTCCCGCTTCCGCCCCCGCCCCCATCCAGCAGCGCTCCGGCTCCGCGTTCTCCAAGATCGTGGCCGATGGCATTACTTTTGATGACGTGCTGCTGCTGCCGCGCCGCAGCGGCGTCATGCCCGCGGAAGCTGACACTAGCACCAACCTCACGCGCACCATCCGCCTCAACATCCCGCTCCTTTCCGCCCCGATGGACACGGTGACCGAAAGCTCGCTCGCCATCGCTCTCGCCCAAGAAGGCGGTATTGGCATAATCCACAAGAATCTCTCGATTGAAGCCCAGGCCCGCGAAGTTGCGAAGGTGAAGCGTTCGGCCAACGGCATCATCCTCGATCCCATCACGCTGGGTCCCGCCGACTCGGTGCAGCGCGCCCGCGAGTTGATGCGCCAGCACAACGTCAGCGGCTTTCCCGTCACCGAAGACGGTTCGATCAATCTCCGCGGCAAAGGCAAAGTTCTTGGCATCATCACCCGCCGCGACCTTAAGTTCGTCGAAGACAACTCACGACTTGTCCGTGACGTGATGAGCAAAGATGGCCTCGTTACCGCTCCTGCCAGCACCACGCTCGAGCAGGCCGAAATCATCCTTAACCGCAACAAAGTTGAGAAGCTCATTCTTGTCGACGATCAGTTCCGTCTCGCTGGCCTCATCACCATCCGTGATGTCGATCGTCAGAGCCAATTCCCGCGATCCTGCCGCGACGCCCGTGGACGTCTGCGCTGCGGAGCAGCTGTCGGCGTTGGACAGTTTGATCGCGTCGCCGCTCTCATTGCCGCCGATGTCGACGTCATCGTCGTGGACACGGCCCACGGCCACAGCGAGAACGTTCTTCGCACCGTCAAGGAACTTCGCAGCGACGCCAACTTCAACAAGTCGGGTGTGCAGCTCATCGCAGGGAACATCGCGACGGGTGAAGCCGCTCAGGATCTGGTAAACGCCGGCGCCGACGCCGTGAAGGTCGGCATCGGTCCAGGCAGCATCTGTACCACTCGCGTCGTGACGGGCGTGGGCGTGCCGCAGATCACCGCCATCATGAACGCGGTCGATGGCCTTGCCGCCATCGGCAGCGACGCTCCCGTCATCGCCGACGGTGGTATCCGTCACAGTGGCGACATTCCCAAGGCCATTGCGGCTGGGGCAAGCTGCGTGATGATGGGGTCACTTTTCGCCGGCCTCGATGAAAGCCCGGGGGATGCTGTCATTCACCAGGGCCGTCGATACAAGAGCTACCGCGGCATGGGCAGCGAGGGCGCGATGAATGCGGGCAGCGCCGACCGGTATCGGCAGGCCGATAAGGTGGACGCAAGTGGCAAGGCAACCCAGAAGTTCGTGCCAGAGGGCGTCGAGGGCCTGGTTGCATATCGCGGAACCCTGGCGGAGAGCGTCTATCAGATGGTCGGCGGTCTACGCAGTGCGATGGGATACGTGGGGTGCAAGACCATCACGGAACTCCAACGCGACGCCCGCATGGTGAAAGTCAGCAACGCCACCGTGATCGAGAACCACCCGCACGACATCATGATCACCAAAGAGGCCGCCAACTACACCGCTTCGCGGTGAAGGAGACGTGGACGTGGGCATGGGGAGGCCGCCGCACACGCGGGCGGTCGGGGTTGACTTGCGCCCGGGGGCGTTGGCGGAGGCAAGGGAGAGGCGACTGACGGTTCATCTGATCAGGTGCCAGTTTTGCATCAGGTGGGGCCGGGATCTCCAGTTTTTCTCACCGAAAACCTGTCGATAGTCCCCTAAGTCATGTGGAAACACACCATTTGTGCGCAAGGTTCCAAAGAAACCGGCAATTTTGGTGGCAATCCGTGTAAATTGGCGCACACTCTGCTCGTCAGCACAAACGGATCAGAGCCCCTGCCTGTTGAAGTGTGTGGCTTCGGCGGGTCGTCATGGATGACCAAGAGCGAAGGGTTTCGCAAGGGCTCCCTGTTTGCGCGTGACGTGTGTGTGGCCGCGCGGATTCTCCGCGCGTGTAATTGCATGAGTGCGCTTCCTCGTAATCCAGACGTCCCGCTGCTGATCACCGATTGGCAGGCCGATGTCACGCAACTGCTCGACGAGTCTCATCTTGTCGCGTGGAGCGAATTCGCCGCTCGCCGCACGCAGTTTGCAGTGCAGCTCGGCCAGTTTCTCGGGCGTCTCAAGGACACCGAGGTGATCGTCCTGTACGGCAAGTTCATCACGGATCTCGACTCCTTCTGTTACCAGCTCGAACGCGCCATTCCTGGCCCGCACCTCGAGCGCCGCATCCACGGGCCTCACGGGGTCGTGAACCTGCTGCGTGAGCGTGCCCACTTCCGCGGGCGAGCCGACAGCAAGTACCGCTTCTATATCTGGCACGACGCTGATGTACTGCTGAAGCATGACGCCAGCCTCTTCGGTCAGTTGCTTGATGCCTTTGCCGGTGTCGCTGCGGAGGCCGAGTATGTGAGCGACGATGCGCTGCTCCTGCACCGCGCCGTACTCATCGGCTCCTCGATGCTCGATCTGTATGCCGAAGACCCCTCGGGGCAGTGTTGTCGCTGGCACGATGACGGCCAAGGTGAGCCATTCTGGCAGGTCGTCACGGGCATCGATGCACCAGCGTTCATGCGATACCGCATCGATGTGCTGGGCGCGCCTGCGATAGAAGTTCCTCGCTCGACGCGCACATGAAGCAAGTACGCGCTGCGAGTTGAACACTCGCGGCATGATCAACCGAGGACGCTCCGCCTTCACGCGTGACGCGGCCTCAAAAAGCCCCGCATCGCTGATTTCCGCCAGCGATCGCGGGCACGAACGAGAGCCGGCTTTCGTGTCGGTCGCTGGAGGAGCGACCTTGATGCGAGGCCGGCTTTCGTGCTTTTGCGGTTTTTTCACGCGCCCCGTGTCCTGCGGAGCGTGCGATTATCCCTTGATCTCCGTCCGCACATCCCACAATTCCGGAAACATCCGATCTTCCGCGATCTGCGCGAGATACTTCACGCCCGCTGTGCCGCCCGTGCCGCGCTTGTGGCCGATGATGCGCTCCACAGTCTTGAGGTGACGGAACCGGAACAGAATGTGCGACTCATCGATGTCCACGAGCTTTTCCGCCAGTTCGTAGCAGTCCCAGTGCTTGTCGTGGTTCTCGTACACCTCTTTCCACACGGCAAGCACCGCCGGATGCGCTTCATACGCCTTGGTCACATCGCGCTCCAGCACGTCCTTCGGAATGGCGAACCCGCGCCGTGCCAAGTGCCGCAGACATTCGTCATACAGCGTCGGAGCTTCCAGCGTGCGTTTCACCATCGCATGAATCGCCGGCTTGTGCGTGAACACCGCGACCATCCGTTCATCCTTGCGACCAAGAATGAACTCGATCATGCGATTCTGGTAGCTCTGAATCCCGCTCGCCGGCCCCAGCAGGTGCCGGAACTTCACGTACTCACTCGGCGTCAGCGTCGCCAGCACGCCCCATTGCTGCAGCAAGAGTTGCTGAATGTGCTTGACCCGCGCAAAGATCTTGAACGTGGGTTCCAGTTCATCCTGCCGAATCAGCCGTAGTGCTTCTTCCAGTTCGTGCACGATCAGCTTGAACCACAGCTCCGTGGTCTGGTGCTGGATAATGAACAGCATCTCGTCATGATGCGTCGAGAGCGGCTTCTGCGCGCTTAGCACCTGTCCCAGCGCCAAGTAACCGTCATAGTCCAGCTTGTTGGCCAGGTCCGTGGTCATACCGGTCGCTGCTGCGCCGTAACCACTCGCGTGTGAACCATCACCAGCAGATCCTGAAGCAGTGGGGGAGTTTCGATTGCCGTGCATTCCCCCAGCGTAGCTCACCCGCTCCGCTGCTACAGCCCCACCAACCGTGCCCCCACATTCACCGCGTCCTGCGCGCTCTGTGCAAACCCATCCGCACCGATCTCGCGCCACAAAACATCAGCCCCCAAGAACGCCGGCCCGCCCACCAGAATCTTGCAACGCCGGCCGGTATCGTGCCCGCGTGTTGTCTCAATCGTGTCTTCGACCGCGCGGATCTGTGTCGGCATGTACGCACTCAGACACAGCAGGTCGCACCCAAAGTGCTCCACCGCCAGCGCCAGATCGTGCCCAGGCACATTCGCCCCCAGATAAATCGCCCGCCAACCCTCCATCTCAAAGTAATCGCACACCATCCGCACGCCTAGGTCGTGCTGATTTCCCTGCACGCTCGCCGCAACGACAACCTTCCCGTTGCTTTGCTTGCGAGGCAGGTGCGGATACAACTGGCTGATCACCATCGCCGTCGTCGCCGTCGCAAAGTGCTCCTCGGCAACGGTCAGGTCGTTCATGTGCCACAGCCGCCCCAATTCCTGCTGCACCGGCCCCAGCACCTGTTCATACGCCTCGCGCACGCCGATCCTGTTTGCTGCGACCGCGTCCATCACCACGCGGCTCGCCGCCAGACGATCACCCTCAAGCACCGCCAGCAGATACCGCGCGCCAATCTCTCCCTGAGGCGTCTCAATGCTCAGATTCGTGGGTGGCTCCACCACCGGCTTGTAAAGCTCTTTCCCCGCCGCTGTGATGAACCCGTTCACAAACGGCCGGTCCTCCGCCGGGATGTTGCGATCAATCACCTCGCCAAGCGCATCCAGCGACCGCTGCAAGTCATCACGCGGCACGCCTCGTCGCTCAAAGGCCACGGCGGACCACACCACTTGTCGCACAAACACCCCAGGCCGCCCCGCATGAATGCTGCTTGCCAGATCCGCGATCCGACCCAGCATGTTCTCACGCCAGCGGTCAAACGCCATCGGCTTGTATCGCGAAGCAATATCTTCCCACCGGTCCACCAAAAGCGTGGCCGCGTTTGACGCGATTTGTTCGTGGTTCGCAAGCAGGAGTTGCGACAGAAATCGCCGCTGCTCGATCGACTCACCCGGCATGTGCTGATCCAAATCGCGTTGCATGCCCACCCGGTACAAAAGCGAACACCATCAAACGATGCCCGACTGTGTCATCTAGCGTAGTCGCGCGACTTCGCTCACGGTTCTTCCGCTTCGTCCGCCGACCCGCCAAAGATTTGCCGTCTCGTCATACTCGCATGCCTGCCCGCAAACCCAAGCACAATCCCCAGCCCGCTCTGTTCGCCGACTTCGACGTTCCCGCCGTCGCGCTCGCTCCGCGTGCCCGCGCCCTCGCCTCACTCGGCGCACAGCTTCCCGCCCACGTCCGCCTCGGTACCAGTTCATGGACCTTCCCCAGTTGGGAGGGGCTCGTCTACGACCGCAAGTACGCCCAAGACGACCTCACCTTCGAGGGCCTCGCCGCGTACGCCCAGCATCCGCTGTTTCGCACCGTTGGCCTCGATCGCACCTTCTACCGCCCCATGTCAGTCGATGACATGGCCCAGCTCGCCGCTCGCGTGCCCGCCTCTTTCCGCTTCCTGGTCAAGGCGCACGGCGACGTCACTCGTCCCCCGCACCCCGCCGAGCCTTCCAAGTTCCTCGACATCGCATGGACGCGTGATCAGATCATCGCGCCCGCTGCCCAAGGCCTGCGCGACAAGTTGGGTGTCATCCTCTTCCAGTTCCCACCCATGGACCTGCGCCCCGCTTCGTTCGCAGGCGGCATCGACGCGTTCATTGATCAGCTCGCGGCCTTCCTCGCCAGCATCCCGCCAACTGTCCCGTGCGCAGTCGAAGTTCGCAATCGTGAACTGCTCAGCAATCAGCACCGTGATCGCTACGTCGCTGCGCTGCGGCAAGCGGGCGTCGATCACTGCTACACCGGGCACCCCAGCATGCCCACTGTCGGCACGCAGCTCGATCTCGTCCCGCTGGCATCTTCGCCGCTCCATGCACCCGTCGCGTGCCGATGGCTGCTGCACCCCACCCAGCGCTACGAAGAAGCCAAAGACCGCTACTTCCCCTTCCATGAGCTCAAGGACGAAGACCCCGGTACGCGCTCCGAGATCAGCAAGCTCGCTGCCGCGGCTGCTGCGCTCACACGCGACATCCTCGTCATCGTCAACAACAAAGCCGAAGGCAGCGCTCCTGTCAGCATCGAGCAGCTCGCCATGCAGATCGTCGAGTCACTCTCGCCCAAGCCCTGACCCACACACATCTGTGCGGCATGAAATGCAGGGGGAAGCTGAGCAGCATTTCTTCGCGGCTACTGCCACCACTCCCTCATTCCGGCATCCCATGCCCATCGCGAGTTCGTCCCTCGCTCTTATCTCATTGCACACGGAGCTCTCCCATGCCCACCGCCGCCAAGGCCTTCGCCGCCCAGACCGCTACCACCCCGCTGGCTCCTTTCTCTTTCGATCGCCGCGACCCGCGCCCGCAAGACGTCGAGATCGAAATCCTCTACTGCGGCGTCTGTCACAGCGACTTGCACCAGGCCCGCAACGAATGGGGCAACTCCCTCTATCCGATGGTGCCGGGCCACGAGATCGTCGGTCGTGTCTCGCGTGTGGGTAGTAGCGTGACCAAATTCAAAGCTGGCGACTTCGCTGGCGTTGGTTGCATGGTCGGTTCCTGTCGCAAGTGCACATCGTGCACGGAAGGCCTCGAGCAGTACTGTGACTCGTTCCCCACCTGGACCTACAACAGCCCCGATCCGCTCGCCCCCGGCCAACCCACGCACGGCGGCTACTCCGACCGCATCGTCGTCGATGAAGCCTTCACGCTGAAGGTCTCTCCCAAGGCCAACCTCGCCGCGACCGCGCCGCTCCTGTGCGCAGGCATCACGACCTACTCACCCCTGCGTCACTGGAAAGTCGGCAAGGGCCAACGCGTCGCGATCGTGGGGCTTGGTGGCCTGGGCCACATGGGCGTCAAGTTCGCCCGCGCCCTTGGTGCCCAAACCGTCGTCATCACGACCTCACCCAGCAAAGTCGAAGATGCCAAGCGACTGGGAGCCCACGAAGTCATCGTTTCGAAAGACGCTGACCAGATGGCCAAGAACTTCCGCAGCTTCGACTTCATCCTCGATTGCGTGAGCGCCGAGCACGACATCAACGCCTACCTCAACCTGCTGAAGCGCGACTCCACCCTCTGCCTCGTGGGCGCACCCGAAAAGCCCATGCCCGTCAGCGCGTTCTCGCTGCTGCTTCCACGCCGCAGCTTCGCCGGCAGCGGCATTGGCGGCATTGCCGAAACGCAGGAGATGCTCGACTTCTGCGCCGCCAACAACATCGTGAGCGACATCGAGATCATCAAGATCCAAGACATCAACAAGGCATACGACCGCCTGCTGAAGGGCGACGTCAAGTACCGCTTCGTCATTGACTGTGCCAGCCTGAAATAACTTCACGTTGCGAGCAGTCTGAAGTGACAGCCAAAGCTGGCCACTGGGCGATGCGCCCTAGTGGCCGGCTTGTCATTCGCGCACAACTTGAATCTCTTTCCACCGCCCTGCAAGGAAACGGGCCAGCAGGAACACGCACAGCACAGCGATGTATGTCGCCGCGGCGATCCACGGCCCCAGACTTTCCAGATGGGGCATGTACAGGACCAGCAGGAAACCGCCGCCCACGATCACCGTCCAGCTCAATGCAACCGTGACGATGCCGGGCACCTTCGTGTCGCCCGCTCCGCGCAGCGCTCCCGACAGCGTCATGGCCACAGCGTCAAACAGCTGAAATGCCGCCGTCGCGATGAGGAATCCGCTGCCAAGCTTGACCAGACGCTCCACCTGCTCTGTGGGTGTGTCTTCTCGCACGAAAGCGCGGATCAACTCCTCGCGAAAGACGAAAAAGACGATTGCGCAAAGCCCCATATACACAAGCGCGAGTTTCACCGCGAGCCATGCTCGCGCTTCGGCCAGATCGCTCCGCCGCATGCCTTGGTACTTGCCCACCAGAGCCGAGGCAGCCACCGAGAGCCCGACGGCGGGCATGAACGACAATGACATGTACTGGTGTGCGATCCAGCCTGCCGTCGCGTGCTCGGCGCCGAAGTGGCTGACCAGATACACCATGAAGAATGCCCAGCACACCATCTCGTTGGCGAACATGAGGCCGGCGGGCCAGCCCATGCGGAAGATCTCACGGGTATGTGAGACGCTGAATCGCCAACTGGTCCGCGTCCTGTACTTGTCGTGCATCTTCTTTCCCAAGAAGATGCACGCCGGTATCGCGGCTTCGATCATCGTCGCCAGCACCGTGCCGATCGCGCTGCCGGCAATGCCCATCCCCTCGCGCATGCCGAAGAGCTGTGCGATCCAAGCGGTGAATTTCCCCAACGCACCGAGCGTTTCGGGCGCGAACGCTCCGAATGTCAGTACCGCCGAGATGATGAGGTTGAAGATGTTGGATGTGACGCCCGCCGCCAGCATCACCCCCGGCTTGTGCAGCCCGAAGAAAAACTGGCCCAGCGACCGCACAACCATCGTGATGCCGGCGCCCCACAGCAGAATCTGTCCGTATTGAGTCGCCATCTCCGCCTGGCGGGGATCCATGTCCGTCACGTTGAAGATGAACGGCAGAGCGAAGGAGATGGGCATCAACACCGCAAGCCAGTACGCCAGCCCCATGTACAAGCCGTTCCACGCGTACGCGGGGCCGCGATCAGCCTTGCCGGCTCCCATGTTTTGCGAAGCAAACGTGCTGATGACGTTCAGAAATCCGTGCGCCAGCGAGATGGGCACCCAGGCGACCAGGCCGCCATTGCCCTGTGCACCGACGTAAATGGGCTCCGGTCCAATCTGCGCGCAGAGCCACTTGTCCGTGAAGGTCATCAGCGTGTACGACACCATCGTCGCCACCGTCGGACCGGCGATGGCAAGCATCTCGCGCAGGGGTGAGACCGCCGGTGTGTCACCGGTTGGAGTTGTGGTAGTGGAGGAGGACATGCAATGACCTGCAGTGCAAGATAGCGACCGTGAATGTCAGAATGTGAAGATAAACCCCGCCCCGTGAACTCTGGCGAACTGCTCACTCCCCCCGCTTGCCGCACGCCATGCACCTACTCGATGTTCTGCACCTGTTCCTTGATGCGATCAATGGCCCCCTTGATTTCAACCGCGTTGCGACTGATCACCGCGTCAGGGCTCTTGCTGGCGATGGTGTTCGCCTCCCGCAGCATCTCCTGCGACAGGAAATCCAGCGTGCGGCCCACGGGTTTCCCGTTGCCGCGCAGCAGTTCGTCAAACTGATCCAGGTGCGCGCCAAGTCGCTTGATCTCTTCCGCAATGTCCGTGCGCTCGGCGTAGGAACCGATCTCGCGGATCAGATCGACCGCCTCGACGGCGTGTCCGGCCTCGCGCAGCATGGTTTCGATGCGAGTCTTGAGTCGCAGTTCGTAGTCCGCCACCACCGCCGGCGCGCGTTCCTTCACAACCGCCAGCCGATCAGCGATCTGCTTGAGGTTGTCACGCAGGTCGGCAACCAGCACCGCGCCTTCGCGCTCGCGCATCTTCAGCAGTTCATTGCACGCCTTCTCCACCAGCGGCATGACCGAGGCCCGCGCCTTGTCGAAGCGTTCCTCTTCATCGCTGGGAGGCTGCAGCACGCCAGGCAGCGTTAGCAGGGCCGCGAGTTCAACCTTGCCCGCAAAGCCCGGCACCGACGCGATCTGTTCAGCATACTTCGCGAGTGCGGCCGTGTTGATCGTGTACGCCGCGCTGGCCGTCGAGTCATTCACGCGTGCATTGAGCGTGATTGTCCCGCGCGACAGCTTCTCTCGCAGTTTCTGCTCGATCTCGGCTTCAAGACCCTGAATCTCATCCGGCAGCCGCACCGTGCTCTTGAAGTACTTGTTGTTGAGCGAGCGGATTTCAACGAAGTAATGTGCACCACCCGCCGTTGCGGTGGCTTCGCCATACCCGGTCATGCTGCGAAGAGACGAGGACATGGTTTCACACTTCCTGTGCCGGCTGTTATGCCCGCCAATCCGTCCATGAAGTTCAGAATCCGCCGTCGGGCTTGGGCGCTTGGGGCTCGGCGGGCGCGGGCGTCGTGCCTGGTGCTGGCTCGGCGGCCGGTGCGGGCGAGACGGGAGTTGTCACGTTCGCGGGCAGTTCCGCAGCCGGGTCCACCGTCGCGGGAGCCGTCGGCAGGCTTGTGGGCAGCGAGCCGCCCACGGAGTTGTCAATGCTTCCAGTCGCGGGCACAGTCTCCGCAGGAGCCGTGGTGCTCGCCGGCTGCGCGACCGCCTCGGGCGTCAGCTTGGGGGCCTTCATGGCGAGGTTGAGCAGAATCGCCACCAGCACGAACAGCACGAAAACCCCGACGGTGAACACCGTCAAAGCATCGCCCGTCTTGGTACCGAAGGCAGTCTGTCCTGAACCCGCGCTGCTACCACCGAACGCGCCAGCCAGACCGCCGCCCTGCGGCTTCTGGATGAGCACCACCAGCACCATGATCACGCAGATCATGATGAACAAAGGCAGCAGGACGTTCGCGAGCCATGGCGGCCCCAAAGCAGCAAGCGTGAAAATTGCATCAATCATACGAAAATCTTCCAGACATGGTCGCCGCGAGCGCTGCTCACGCCGTGGCCGGATTCAGCCGGGCCCGCAGGTGAGCCCAGAGTATAGCCCGACCCGCGCACCGCCCCCGCTTGGTCCCATGCCGCGCCGCACTCGCCCCATAAAGTCGGTCCCGACGCCCAGCCCGCCGCAGGTCACGGTAAAAAGCGGCCTGCAAGCAAACCACACGGAACCGCGCCGAGGCATACAAGCCATGAATGCCGTGATGCAAGCCAGCGCCGAGGCAATCCCGGCCCTGATCGAGGGCATGCACCCCCGCACGCGACGATGAGAAGGCCCCCTCACAGGCGTCGATCACCACCCCAACGCGTCCGTCTGGCACTCCGTCACTTCTTTACTGATACTGACTCAGCAACTGCACCACCCGCGGCTGGTTGCGCTCAATCTGCAAACTCCGCCGCAGAGCCTTGATCGCCCCATCGCGCGAGTCCAGGTCTTCCTGATCCGCGATGTAGCGGCGGAGCAGGCACACGCCCACGCCGTTGAGGGCGGGGAAGTAGTCGGCGTCAATCTCCACGGCTTTCTCAAAGCTCGCGAGGCTTTCGTCAAACTGCCCCAGCCGGAAGTGCCCGGTGCCCAGCCGCTCATACGCCGCGGCGCTGGGTTCCACGCGAATCACCTGCTCCAGCGTGCTGACCATCTCCTCAAAGCGGCTCACCTTGCGATAGGCCTCCGCGAGGTTCAGCAGCAGCTTGGGCTGCAGGTCCGTCAGTTCCGACGCCTGCTGATACTCCGTAATGGCGTTCTCATACTGACCCAGCGCCGAATACACCGCGCCCAGGTTCGTGCGTCCCGCCACGTCGTTGGGGTTCAGCTCAATCGCGCGCTGCGCGTAAGGCAACGCCTCGCGCGGCTCGTTCGTCTGCAAGTATGCCGCAGCCAGGTTGCTGTTGGCCTTGAAGTCATCAGGCCGCAGGGCGAGTGCCTTGAGGTACGTGCGGATGGCCGCATCAAACTTGCCCAGTTCGTGCAGCACCATCGCATACTTGTACTGCGCATCAAAGTTGGTCGGTTCCAGCGTCGCAGCCTGACCAAACGCCTGTTCCGCCGCCGCGAGATCGCCTTCCTTGTAGCGGATCTCACCCAGCCGCATGTACGCCGGCGTCAGCAGCGGATTCTCCGCGATTGCCAACTCAAACGCCTTGGCGGCTTCCACATTCAGCCCCTGCTGCATCAGCACCGTGCCGCGCTGCAACGAGTCTGTCCCCGCCACAACCTCATCGCTCGGCAACGCCTGATCCAGCGATCGCAGCCGCTCTGGAATGGGCCCCGTCGCCGGCACTTCCGCCCGCGCCCCGCGCGGTGCGTTGGTCGTGTTCGTCGCCGCTGCCGCGGAATCGCCCGCTGCAGCCGCATCACCACTCACTGCCGCCTGCCGAGAGTCTCCTCGCTTGGCGTCCAGCATCCGGCAACCAGTCAGCGTCCCCGCGCACGTCACCAGCGCGACCACCATCGCAATGCGAGCCGACGACGACAACAACCTCTCAGCGTGCAGCATGATGCTCCAATCTTTGGACGCTTCCGGCGGACAGGGAATCACCCCCGCATATCGGCCAATCACCCTGAAATTGTGCAAACACCCTTCCCCTCCCTCACATCAGGCTCCGCAACCGCTTCAAATTCACACTATCCGCCCGCTTGCTGACCGCCATGCCCTTGGCCGCCTTCGCATCTTCCTTGGGCGTTTCCATGATCTTGGGCACCTCGCCAAACGCCGGGTGTTGCACAATCGCAGCAAAGCCCGAGTCCGCCAGTCGCTTGCTCGAAAAGCTGCCTTCCGCCTTCTTCCCGGGTTTCACATGCTTGACAGGCGAGCCGCCCACGTGTCCCATCCCAATGTGGTCATGTCGATCAAGTTTGCTCCCCAAAGCACCCTTGCTGTCATTGATGTGCCAGACCTTCACATGCTTCAGGCCGCACACTTCATCAAACCGCTTGAGCGTCGCCGTTCCCGCTGCCAGCGTGCTCATGTCGTGACCCGCCGCGTGCAAGTGGCAACTGTCCAGACAAAACCCCACGCGCCCCGCGTCTCCCGTCGCATCGATAATCGCCGCCCGCAGTCCCGCCAAGTCCTCAAAGGGCCCGCCAATCTGCGAGCCCGCTCCCGTCACACCCTCTAGGCACGAAATGACCTTCGCGCCCTTCGTTCGCTTGAACAACTCCTTGTACGCCGCCGCGATCCGCGCAATCCCCTGCTCACGCGTCCACCCGACAAACGACCCCGGATGATGCACCAGATACGGAATCGACAGCGCCTCGCACCGCTCGATCTCATCCGTCATCAAGTCCACACTCTTGCCGAACAGCTCATCATCGCATGAAGCCAGATTGATGAGGTAACTCGCGTGACTCACCGTGCGCGTCTGCCACCCCAGTCGCTTCAACGCGCCAAGCCAATCTTTCGTCGCTGCTTCCGCAAGTGGCGGAGCCTTCCACTGCTGCTGGTTCTTCGTGAAGACCTGCACGGTGTCCAGCCCCAGTTGCTCCGCCTCGAGCAACGCGTTCACCATGCCGCCCGAAATGGAAAGATGCGAACCAAACATGCAACAGAAGATAGTGGGGGAGCGTTGAGGAAAGCACGCCCGATTCCGTCACACGGCGAGAATCTCACTCACGCCAGCAGTTCCAGAAACACATCCTTCATCGCCCGGCTCGTTCCCAGCGCAGTCGCCAGCGCAGGCCCCTTGCCTGACCAGTCCGTCAGTTGCCCGCCCGCTTCCGCAAAGATCACCTCAAACGGCGCGACATCCCAGCGCGAAAATCCAAACGCCACCGTCGCATGGCTGCGTCCCGTCGCCGTCAACGCGAACGAATACGCATCATTCCACCCGTGCGTGCGCAGCGTCTGCTTCGCGATTCTGTCCAGTGCACTCACCTTGCCATGCCGCGCATAGCTCTGCGGGCTCGCCGTCTGCACCATCGCCTTGTTCATCTCCACCGCCCCGGCCACTCGCGCCGTCCGCAATCCCTGCCGGCTGCGCCACTGCGCGCCGTTGCCATCACTCGCCCACACACACTCGCTCAGTGCAGGAAAGTTCGCAACCCCCGCGACTGCCCGCCCGCCAAACTCAACCGCCACCAAGTTCGCAAACGTCGGGATGCCGTCCACAAAGCTCCGCGTGCCGTCAATCGGATCAATCACCCAGCGAAAGCCCGACTTGCCGCCCGACTCGCCGAATTCCTCACCCAGAATCGCATCATCAGGAAACGCCCGCGCAATCATCTCGCGCAACAGTGTCTCCGCATCTCTGTCAGCGCTGGTTACAACCGAGCCGTCCGCCTTCCGCGTCGCGCTCATTGCATCACTTTGATAAAGCCGCATCGCGACTTGCCCCATCTGCTCGGCCGCAGCCAGGGCCAATGCCAGTCGCCGTTGAACTTCCTGCGCGTGTTGATCTGCCATGCACTCAGCGTATGCGAAGGCGGTTCGACTTCGCTCGCCTTACCGCAGCCCGGTCAACTGTCCGAGTCGCCGCGCCCGGCTGTATCGCGCCAAACTCTCTTCGATCACGCGGTGCGCCACCTCCGCGCTCTGCACTTCATCAACAGCCACTTCCTTGCCTTCCAGTGTCTTGTAGTCTTCAAAGAACCGGCGCAGCATCTTGAAGATGTGCTTGGGGAAGTCCGCGACAGTCGTCCGCTCCGCGTAAATCGGGTCCTGCGGCAGCACCGCGATGACCTTGTGATCCGGCTGACCCTGGTCCACCATCGTCATCAGTCCCACCGCACGCGCCTCGCACAAACAAAGCGGCGGAATTTCCTCCGTGCAGTACACCAGCACGTCCAGCGGGTCATCATCTTCTGCCAGTGTCTGCGGAATGAAGCCGTAATTCGCCGGGTAATACACCGCACTGCTCAGCACGCGATCCAGCTTCAGCAGGCCCGAACTCTTGTCCAGTTCGTACTTGTTGCTGCTGCCTTTGGGAATCTCAATGACCGCGCGGAAGTGTCCGGGCAACTCAAGCTCTTCAAGTGCGGGCGTGACTTCGTGCCAGGGGTGAATCATGACAGGAAAGTAGGCCTCGCGATTGCGTTCGGGTACGCTTCACACATGCTGGACCACCCCGACATCACTCGGCTCGAACGAGAACTGCGCGATGCCAAGAAGCGCCTGACGCAGGCGCTGCACGCTCTACCACCCGAGACTGTCCCCGACATGCCGCTGCGCCACGTGCCCAGCGGTTCGACCGTCCAGCTGTCAGAGCTCTTCGGCACGCGCGACGAGCTTCTACTCGTGCACAACATGGGCAAGCGCTGCCCATACTGCACGCTGTGGGCCGATGGCTTCGCATCGATGTACCGCCATCTCTCAGACCGCTGTGCCTTCGTGCTCAGCACGCCCGACGAGCCAGCCGTCGCCAGCGCATTCGCCAGCGCACGCGGTTGGACCTTTCCGATCGTGTCCTTCGCAGGAACAGACTTCGCGCGGAGGCTCGGGTTCGAGGGCGACACCGAGTCAACCTACGGCGCATTCCAGCCGGGGGTGAGCGCATTCGCCCGCATCCCTGCAGGCATCGTGCGCACAGGTACGCGGCGATTCGGCCCGGGCGACGACTTCTGCGCGCTGTGGCCCATGTTCGACCTGTTGCGTGACGGCGAGAACGGTTGGCGTCCCAAGATCCAGGCGTAAGTGTGCAGGCTGCGCTTATGCCGCCTTGCGATGCTCACGTGCAGCCGCTCGCACTTCTTCCAGCCGTCCGCTCACAACTTTGTCAACAAGCAGCACAGTCTCGCTCAGTTCGGGCTTGCTCACCTGCACATCCGCGCCGACCTGCTCGCCCTTCTTGCGATTGTCCTCGCTGATAAGACTGCTGAACAGCACCACGGGCGTCTGCTTGAGCGTGGGCGACTCCTTGATCCGCTTGCACAGGTGTAGCCCGTCCATGCGAGGCATCTCGATGTCGCTCACCAGGCAGTCAACCTTGCCCGCTGCTGCGTTGATAGCTTCCCACGCTTCTTCCCCGTTGCTGCACACCGTCAGGTTGGTGTAGCCGCTCGCGAGAAACACCTCGCGCAGCACGTTGCGCATGAAGGGTGAATCCTCCGCGATGATCACGCGCTTGCTCGCGCGGTCCACACCCAGCGTGTTCGCCACGCTCTCAATATGCAGCCGCCGCTCAATCAGAATCGCATCCGCGACCGACTCAAAGTCGATCATCAGAATCAGTTTGTCCTTCATCTCAATCACACCGGTGATGGGCGTCGTCGCGCTCACGCCATCCGTGCCCACTTCCGGCGCAGGCCGAACCTTCGTCCACGCCATGCGATAGATCTGATCCACGCTGTCAACCAGAAAGCCCGTACGCAGCCCATTGAACTCCGTGATGATCACACGGCCTTCGCCCTTGCGATCCGCTTTACGCGTCAGCGTCAGGTGCTTGGCCAGATCCACCACGGGCAGCACATTGCCGCGAATGTTGAACATCCCCAGCACACTCGCATGCTGATGCGGAGCCGACGTCAAAGGCATCGGCTTGATCACCTCGCGCACCTTTGCAACGTTCACCCCGTAGTACCCGCCCGCAAGTCCAAACACCAGCACTTCCAGTTCGTTGGTGCCTGCATCAAGGAGAATGTCGCCGGGGGTTTTGTTCGTGCTCATACCCCATCGCATCGGCAGCACAAGCAGCCCACTTCACGCATGGTCCGCATAATCGATGTCAGTTCACCAAACCTCGCGATAACCCGCGCAGGCGGCTGCCCCGATCAGGCAACTTTTGCAGCGTCCCATCTCACGCACTAAAGAGTGCTTCAACAAACGCTTCGGGATCAAACACCTGCACATCAGCAGGGGTTTCACCCACGCCCACGAACTTCACGGGAATGTCAGTCACATCGCGCACCGCGACCACTATCCCGCCCTTCGCCGTGCCGTCGAGCTTCGCAAGGAAAATCCCCGTCACGCCCGCCGCCTTGCCAAACTCTTCCGCCTGCCGCAGCGCATTCTGACCGCTCGTTGCGTCCAGCACCAGCAGCACCTCGTGCGGTCCGCCCTCAATCTGCTTCTGCACCACGCTGCGAATCTTCGTGAGCTGCCGCATCAGCGGATCCTGCGTCTGCAGTCGCCCGGCAGTATCCAGAATCAGCACATCCACTTTGCGACTCTTCGCTGCCGCGCACGCGTCAAACGCCACCGCCGCCGGGTCGCCCCCTTGCTGTCCCTTCACCACTTCCACGCCCAGTCTGTTGGCCCACGTTTCCAGCTGCGCAACCGCACCCGCGCGGAACGTGTCGCAAGCCCCCAGCAGCACCGTCTTGCCCTGCCCGCGCAGCGTGCTGCACAACTTCGCAATACTCGTGGTCTTGCCCACGCCATTCACGCCCGTCACCAGAATCACCGTGGGCACACCGCTGTCCGCTTGCGCAAATCGCAGCGTGCGATCCTGCTGAGGCCACAACGCCGCGATCTCACGCTTGAGATACGCCAGCGCCTGATCGCCGCTCTCCATCTTGCCGCTGCGAAAGTCAGCTCGCAAGCCCTCGATCAGCTTCGTGGTCGTCTTGACACCCACATCCGCTTGCAGCAAGCGCCGCTCAATCTCATCAATCAGCGCCTCATCCAGCTTGCGCCCCGTGAGAATGTTGCGTAATCCCTGCACGCCCGTGACAATGGCGTCACGCGTCTTCTCCAGACCCTTCTTGAAGCCGTCAACGAGTGATTTGAAGAATCCCATAGGAAAAGCGAGAAAGCGAGAAAGCGAAAAGCGAAAAGTGAAAATCAAACGCCGACGGCGACCTTGTCCAACAGCGCATTGATGAACGCCGGACTCTTCTCCGTGCTGAACGCCCGCGCCAGTTCCACCGCTTCGTTGATCACAATCCGCGCAGGGTTGATGTTGTTGGTGATCTCGTAGTGCGCCAACCGCAGGATCGCCCTGTCCACGCCCGCCAACCGGTGCGTAGGCCACTCCGGCGCAAGCTTCGCGAACTTCGCGTCCGCATCGCGCCGCGTCTCATGCGCGCCCACCACCAGCGCTTTGACCTTCTCCGCTGCTTCGTCGCTGATATCACTCACGCTCTCAAGCTCGCGATCAATCACGCTGGCCACATCGCGCTCGTTCGACGCATCCAGTTGATACAGCAACTGAAACGCCAGCCGCCGCGACGCCACGTTGTAAACGCGCTCACGCTGCTCATTGCTGTACGCGCCCATCGTCGCGTCCACATCCAGCGGATTCACACCGCCCGTCATCGGCGCGTTCGCCATCCCCAGTTCCTCAAACTGAGGCAGCACAAACACGCCCGTGAAGGCCAGTTGCCGCAGCGGATCAGCCGTGACGGTGGATTGTGCAGGCTTGTTCGCGCTCATCGCTTGCTCCCGGCGTTCTTCTTCTTGCCATGCACACCCGACACGTGTACACCCATGTTGCCTTTGGCCTTGTCAGGCTTGTTCATCATCCGCGGAGCTTCGACATGCTTGCCACCAAGCTGCATCATCGCTCGCCAGGTCTCCACCAGCGCCAGCATCGCCTCTGCGCCCTTGTTCCCCTGATCGCCCCCCGCGCGGGCCTGGGCCTGCGCCACGTTCTCGACTGTCAGAACACCCAGCGCGACGGGTTTGCCCGTCGTCATCATCACATCGATCAGTCCATTGGCGACCGCATCCGCCAAAATGCGATCATGCGTCGTCTCGCCCTTGATGATGCACCCCAAAGTCACCACGCCATCGATGTCATCGCGATCACACGCCGCCATGGTGATCGGCACGATCTCCCAGCTTCCTGCCGCCGGCACCACAACGACATCGCCGCGTTGACCGCCCACGTCCTCCCAAGCCGCAAGCGCGCCGGATTCCAACTTGTCCGTAATGGATGCGTTGTACCGACTCACCACGATCGCCACCCGCGGCAGGTTCCGCGAGCCGCTCTTTTTGTTCACTTGTTTCGCCATTGCCCCACTGTAGAACCACTTTGCCACATGGCACACCCGCCGCCACACTGCTTTCCGCTGCGTTCATCTCGTCTTGGCAGTGAGTTCCCCTCAGAAGAACGTTCGCCGCACCAGTTCCACCCCGCTCGCAATCACAACGACCGCAAAAATCCGCCGCAGCCACATCGTCTTGATCTTCGGCAGCACCCGCGCACCCGCAAGTGCTCCCACCAGCGCACCCAAGGCCACGGGGCCCGCAATCTGCGGCTCAATCTGCCCGCGATGCAGATACACCCCGCAACTCGCCGCCGCCGTCACCCCGATCATGAAGTTGCTCGTCGTCGTGCTCACCTTGAAAGGCAGCCGCATCAGCCGGTCCATCGCCAGCACCTTGATGATCCCGCTGCCAATCCCCACGATCGCGCTCAGTGCCCCCGCCCCGATCATGATCGCAAACGCCCCCGGCACATGCCGCACCCGATACGCCGTCATCCCGTCCTTCGTTGGATACACCCCATCCAGCTTCAGCTTCGTCGCCCACGCATCCGGCTGCGTCTCCACCGCATGCGGCTTCGGCGGCCGCAGCGTGGCAATCGCGCTGTAGAACAGCGCCGCCACAAACAGCCCGACAATCACCTTCGCGCTCAAATACGCTGTCAGCACCGCCCCCGCGATCGCGCCCACGACGGTCGCGACCTCCAGCAGCACACCCACGCGAATGTTCGTGAACCCATCGCGCACATACGCCGCCGCGCTACCCGTGCTCGTCGCAATGACCGCAATCAGTGAAGCCCCGATCGCATAATGCAGATCAACACCAAACACGATCATCAGCGTCGGCACAATCACCACGCCCCCGCCTAGCCCCGTCAGCGCACCCAAAAACCCCGCGCACACCGACGCGCCAAACAACACCAGCATCGACCACTCAGGGCTCACACGCCCAGCATAGCGCACCCAGTCTTCCTCTCATCCTCCGCTGTGTCCCTTCACTGCTTCGAGTCCCCAACTCGCCCCCGTCCCGTCCCTTCTATCCTCTCCCATGGCCCTCGCCAACGACTTCGCTGCCACCCTCGTCGAGAAAGACCGCATCGCCCAGCGCGTGCACGAACTCGGCGTGCAAATCGCCAAAGATCTGCAACGCAGCATCGCCGCCACGCCGCCCGGGCAGGAACCCCACATCGTCATCATCGCCGTCATGACCGGCGCCATGGTCTTCGTCGCCGACCTCATCCGCGAGATGCCCATCAAGCTCCGCATCGAGCTCGTCGCCGTCAGCAGCTACCCCGGCACCAGCGTCGAAAGCAAAGGTGTCAAAATGAAGAGCGCCCTGCCCGACAATCTCGCAGGCAGCCACGTCCTGCTCATCGACGACATCCTCGATAGTGGCCAAACCCTCCACACCCTCATCGATCTCATCCACGCCGCCAAACCCGCCACGCTGCGCACCTGCGTCCTGCTCCGCAAGCCCGGCAAAGCCAAACTCCCCGTCAATCCCGAATACGTCGGCTTCGATATCCCCGACGAATTCGTCGTCGGCTACGGCCTCGACTACGACGGCCTCTACCGCAACCACCCCGCCATCGCCATCCTCCGCCGCTGAATTGCCCCCTGACCACCGGCTCCGCCAACATTCATCGCCTTTCACCTTTCGCTTTCACGCTTTGCTATGCAACCCCCCTTCGGCGAGGTTCCTCTCCTCAGACTTCGGCCGTCCTGGCTCATCGTCATCCCGCGTCTGGTGTTCCCCGCCTTCATCGCCGCTGTGGTACTGCTGGCCTTTCGCTACTTCCAAACGCCCCGCGGCGGCGTCTGGGCCCTCACGTGGTTCCAGTGGCTCACGCTCGTCACCGCGCTGCTGGGCATGGGCCTCGTCATCATTTGGCTCCCCATCCGGTACCTGCTGACCGACGTCCGTGCCATGTCGCGCGCCGGCTGGCTCATCCGCACCACGCGCGACATCCCCCTCCAAAACGTCCAACACATCGTCATGCAGCAAAGCGTGTGGGAGACCCTCACCGGCACCGGCACCATCCTCTTTGCCACCGCCGGCACCGACGGCTACGCCCTCGCCTGGCAATCCGTTCCCAATCCACAGTCCGTCCTCGATCGCGTCCGCGCCGCCCACGATCGAGCCCGCAACGCCTCCCGCGTCATGCACACCCCACCTGCGCCCGCTCCTGTCCCGTCCTTCAAAGTCATCGGCCTCGTCGGCGGCATCGGCTCTGGCAAGTCCGCCGTCGCCGCCGCCCTCGCCCGCCGCAACTACGTCGTGATCGACGCCGACAAAGACGCCAAAGCCGCCCTCGAACGCCCCGACGTCCGCGACACCCTCGTGCAGTGGTGGGGGCCTGACATCTTGACCGACGGCCGCATCGACCGCAAGAAAGTCGCCGCCATCGTCTTCCAAGACCCCGCGCAGCGCACGCGCCTCGAATCACTCATCCACCCCATCGTCCGCGCCGACCGCCACACCACCATCGCCCGCGCCCGCCGCGAGTCCCGACCCGGCGTCGTCATCGACGCCCCTCTCCTCTTCGAAGCCGGCAGCGACAATGACTGCGACCTCATCTGGTTCATCGACACCCCGCTCGAGCAGCGCACGCAGCGCATCCTCTCCCGCGGCTGGAGCGTCGAAGAACTCACCCGCCGCGAAGCCGCCCAACTTTCGCTTGAAAGCAAGAAGAGCCGCAGCCACGCCGTCATCCCCAACAACGCCGACCTCGCTGCGCTCGACCGCGAAGTAGAGTCCGCCCTGACACGCCCTCGCCTCGTACGCGGGGATTCGGCAATAGACCAGTCGATTGACTTCCCCGACCGCCAAGTCCGCCTCATCAACCCCTCACATCCACACTTCCGCTTCGGCGAAAGCAACCTCATCTGTACCGATCGCGCCGGCAACCTCTTGTGGCGACTCGCTGACAGGCCCGAGATGCTTCCTGACGGCCGCTCACTCGGCGTGTTCCGTCAGCTGTGGAAGGGTGAAGGCGAGGATGTCTGGGCTCGATACGAAGCTTGGGATTTCAACGTGCGCATCCGAGTGAGTGACGGATCAGTCATCGAACGCGTCGAAACCCGCTGAGTCGCGTTGCCGTCCACATCATGAGCTGGCAGATGTATAACCCGCAAACCGGTGACGAGCAGATGATGTTTTCGTTTGGCACGACGATCCCGTCGTTTGCCAGATTTCCTCATCTCATCGTGCCCAACAAGATTGAGAATCTTCTCATCTGCGCCGCCGCGGCCAACTCCTACGCATCTCCTCTTGACTTCGAGCCCGATTTCGAAGAGGACATTGATCGCGAATCGCTCTCAGCCCTTGAACTCGCCGAACTCTGCAAACTCTGGGCGCTGCCTGAGCATCAGGCGAAGTTGTTCATGGTGTATGGCTGCGAAATGCCTCGCTTCGTGCCGTCAGACATAGCAGCTCGTGACCGGGTCTTCCTCCAATCAGCCATCGAGCCGAGTTACGGCGTCATTCTTCCTGTCAACCACATCGATCTCGATGACTGCATGCAACGCGCCCGTTGGTTCTATCGCCCGATCGAGTACGAAGATGTCATGGCGATCTTCATCGTGCGTCCGTCTGACCGCGCGTTCATCGCCGACGCCGCCGCCGAACTCGCTCGTCGGGGTGTGTTTTCCATGAGTCTCACCCCGCGCGACGGCCGTTACTACTGGGAGGGGCCGTCGCAATACGACCCGCGCTTCTACCGATCGCGCACACCTACCTTTCCCCCATGGCCGCCACAGCCGAAATCGTCGACGCCACCCACACCCTGACCGACCGCCAGCTCACGTGGCTGCTCGACCACATCTGCCTCGCCCTCCAGAAGCTCCACGCTTCAGGAACGGTTTCCGTTCGGGTCATCGATGACACCGAAATGGCCGCCGCCCACGAAGAGTTCGCAGGCGTCCCCGGCACCACCGACGTCCTCACCTTCGACCTGACCGACCCCGAGAACCAACCACCCCCGCCCGTGCCCCAGCCAGCCTCGCTTTTATCTGACAAATCCAAACAGGCTCCGTATCCGCTGCATGCCGACATCATGATCTGCCGCGACGAAGCCGCCCGGCAGTCGGCCGCACGGGGCTACCCTTTAGAGCGAGAACTCCTCCTCTACGTCGTCCACGCCGTGCTTCACTGCATGGGCCACGACGACCACGAAGAAGAAGCCTCCGCCGCCATGCACCGGATGGAAGACGCGGTGCTCGAGTCCATCGGCGTCGGTCCCGTCTTCCGTGTTGAAGCCCGTTAACGGCTTGCCGCACTTCGCACTCTGGCACTCCGCACTCGGGCACTCTCCGCCATGCGCTCCGAACTCTGGCTCCTGCTCGCCGTCACCGGCCTTGTCCTAGGCTGCGTGCTGTCGTGCCTCGCCCAGGCTTTGCGCGATCTTCGCAAGCCCCTCCTCGAAGAAATCGCCACCATCCGCAAAAAGCCCGGTGCCACCGCCCGCGTCAACAAGATCATCGACGACGTCGACGGCCATGCCGCCTCCATCGCCCTCCCGCGCGTTGTCTGCAACCTCCTCGTTGTCATCGCCATGGTCCTCTGGATCGCCAAGCTTCGCGATGTCGAACAGATCGACTGGCCCGAAACCTCTATCGGCGTTGCCATCTCCGCCCTCCTCCTCTGGGTCTTCGGCACCGTCATCCCAGGCAGCGTCGCCAAGCACGCCAGCGAAAACCTCGTCTACCGCTGCTCCGCCCTGCTCCGCCTCGGCTATTTCCTCGCCGCTCCCTTCCGTCCGCTCATGACGCTCGTCGACGAAGTCGTCCGCCGCCTCGCTGGCTCCACCGCCGAGAGCACCAGCAAGGCCATCGAGCAGGAACTGCTCAGCGTCGTTGAAGAAGCCCAGGAAGAAGGCAAGTTCGACGACGTCGAACGCGACATGATCGAAGCCGTCGTCCGCTTCCGCGACCGTACCGTCGCGCAGGTCATGACCCCGCGCACGCAGATCGAAGCGATGCCCCTCAGCAACGATCTCAGCAAGGTCACCGCCAGCATCCGCACCATCGGCCACTCGCGCATCCCCGTCTACGAAGGCGACATGGACCACATCGTGGGCATCTTCTACGTCAAGGATCTCATGCGCTGGCTCGCGGGTGACGCCGGTGGCGGCAGTCGCAGCGGCCGCCTGTTCGATCTACGAGCGCTTCTTCGCCCCGCCTACTTCGTGCCAGAAACCAAGACCGTGCGCGAACTTCTGCCCGAACTGCTCAACAAGCGCGTCCACATTGCCATGGTCGCCGACGAATACGGCGGCACCGCCGGCCTCGTGACCTTTGAAGACATTGTCGAAGAAGTCTTCGGCGACATTCAGGACGAGTACGAGCAGCCCGAAGAGTCCACCAGCGACGTCACCATCGACCAGGCATCTCGCACCGCTGAGATCGATGCACGTGCTCGTATCGAAGACGTGAACATCGAACTGAAGCGCCTCGGCGGTCAGTTGCCGACCAGCGAAGACTACGAAACCGTGGGCGGCTTCGTCACGGTCACGCTGGGACGCATTCCTGCCGCAGGGGAGAGCTTCGCTCTTGAAGCCGATACCGACTCCGGTGCTCTGCCCGGCCATGTGCAGGTGCTGGCTGCCGAACCCACGCGCGTCACGCGTGTGCGAGTCGCCTTCGAGCAGGCCGCCGCTCGCGAACCCGTGAAGGCTGACGCGGGCAAGTAAGCTCGTCCCAAGTACGCAGAGCGCGCGACACGTCGCCCGCCACCAAAAATCTGCACGTACTGACCGCGTTTGTGCGCGCGCTTTGTGCTCATGGCACAAAAAGCGCGAACGCCCCGCAACCTTCCGCGAACAGAGCATCGGTCGCTCCGGCAGGGAGCGGTCACACAGTGCACGTCGCGTCTGCGGGCACGGCGGCCAAGGGGACGGAAGCGAACGCAAGAGGGCGGAAGGGCTGGGACGAAAGTCCGGAATTCGGCCGACCAAATGCGAACGTCACGTCACCTGCCCCGCGCGTCCATTGATCCCGCGGCGTGCAAGGTGTGGCTCAACTCTGCCCGGCGCCACGGTCTGGAGCAGATGCGGTCTGCACGCCTGGCACTGGCAAAGCCAGGCGAGTAGATCGCATCTTTGCGGAACACGCCGCAATGACTCGCGCAAGCGAGCCATGCCCCCAGCCCGCCGTTCCGGTGCAAAGCCCGCAGACTGCCGCGCAAGCGGCAGGCGATCATCCTTTGCACGCGGAAAGAAAGCACAATCACTCGGCGGCGACTCGCCCCCGTGGCGCACGCTTGTGCCTTGTCCAAAAACAACAGCAGCGAGGCCCCACCGTGGATGCCTCGCTGCTGTATTGCGTTGTCTTGTGCCTATTCCACCAATGACTCGGTCAGGCGGATTGCAGAGCGATGCTCTCCCGCGCGTCAGCGCAGATCGCTCAGCATTTCATCAAAGGCCCGATCGAACTTCTCATCGGTGTCGTACGTGCCATCGGCAATCTGCTGACGAATCGACTCGATCAGATCCTCACGCACCGGATTCTCGCGCGCCATCGCGACGTAGCGAGCAAAGGGAGAAATCTCCACCGCATCAGCTTCACGCGTCAGCGCGACCTCCGTGCTTTCCACCTGCTCAGCCTTGCGGGCGCGAGCCTCGTTGGCGCTGATGGCACCGATCAGCGACGAGTTAGCAATAGGAGCGATATCCGACATAGACGCCTCTTTCCAGGCTGTGCATCAGCCCACGCTCGCCCTCCCGCGTACGCTGACGCAGGCGCGAGCCCGACCACCACCGGCGCGGGATAATCCCGCCTTGTCCGGCGCCGATTCGCGAGGCCGACACTCCATGCGGCCCGCCGACTCGGATGTTTCGTATCACCACCGACGCGATCCTCGCGTCCACCCACTGGGAACCACCCCGGTGGTGCCAGATGTATCGGAGGGTGACACGGCTTTTCGATAGAAACATGAATGCTTGGCTAAAGTACTCTAACGTCTTGTCATTATGACGCTTGCGAGGGATAACTGTGCGGCGGACTTGCCAAAAAATCTCACTTTTTTTTCGCTGCCCACTCCGCTGCGCAGCCCTTGCCTGCCTTGGCCTTTCGCTTCCACTGTCCGCTTGCGCACCTGCGCAGAAGCCGCAGGATCCGCAAGAACCCCTGAGCGATCAAGGCGTCCAGCAGCAGCAGGCCTTCGGCGGCTTCAGGAAACGTCGCGACCGCATGCGTGAGGAGCAGGCTGCAGCCATCGCTGAACTTGCAGGCAACCCCGAGCGCACCCGCCGCGAAGTCGACACCGACTGGGCCATCGTTCTCTACATGTTTCGCGGCCCGCAAGCGTTGGAAGGTGCCAAGCAGGGGCTCTTCAAGGTGCAGACGCAACTGGGTCTGCAGGACGCCTACTTGGGTGAACGCAGCGGTGGCGTTGCCATTCTTTATGGCAGGTACGCCGGTCCGCAAGACTCCCGCGCCCAGTCCGACCTTGCGACCATCAAGGCCATCGAAATCGAAGGCGAGCCGCTTTTCACCGAGGCGATCCTCGCGCCACCGCAGGCCGCGCCGGGTGAGGGTGCCTTGCCCGACTTCGATCTCGCACTCGTGAAGGACACCAGCCCCGATGCGGTGTACACACTGCAGGTTGGCATCTACCGCAACATGGACGGTCGTGACGCGACCGCGCAGGAACTCGCCGAGTTCCGTGACGCCGCCGAGCGTGCTGTCGTCGCGCTGCGGGCGCAGGGACAAGAGGCTTACTACTACCACGGCCCGCGCAGCAGCACCGTGACAGTGGGGCTCTTCACCGATGAAGACTACCTCATATCCGTGCGCGACGAACTCGGCCAGATGCAGAAACTGCCCCGCCCCCGGCTCAGCGCCCGGGTGCGCGATGCGATGGACGCCAACCCCTACAACCTCGTGAACGGTCAAGGCGTGAAAGATGGCAGGCGCGACCGACCTCAGGCGAGCTTTCTCATCCGCGTGCCGCGCTGAGTGCATTTACCGGCGAGCGTCGTCTTGGTCTTCCAACGCTTCTTGCCCGCGGGCTGTCAGTTCGTCCGCAAGCGTCCGCACATCGGCGTCATCGGGCCGGTCACTCACGTCGGGCAGATCTTCCATGTGCACGATGCGACGCGTGGTCTCGCCCAGTTCGGCTTCGCCATGCGCACTGGCGACAGCCCGGATCTTGTCCGTCAGCCGGTCGAGCATCTGGGCCAGGTGCTTGCCCTCGCTGCCCACAATCGCCAGACCGAGTCGGGCCATGTTCAGCGTTTCCTGATGGGCGACCTCCGCCACCGCGGCTTGGTGATCGCGATGGAGCCGATCCTTGATGGCCAGCACCACCCGGCGTTTGTCCTTGAGTGATTGTGCGTCGTGAATATGAACGGAGAACTGGAGCAGTCCGACGAGCATCCGCAAGGGTAAAGCGATGACGGCCAAGGCGATAAGGCGAAAAACGGGATCGGTGGGAAAACTGTCGGGCTGTTGGCGGGGTCGCGGGAAATCGGCTAGACTTGCGCATCGGCGCGGGTTCGGCGGTCGGCGGTTGCGCAGACACGCTCGGCCCGCGCGGTCATGGATGACGTTTTCCTTGGCAGGAGGCCTTGGTCATGAGCTTGTTCTCTTCGCTGATTTCCACTCGTTCGTTTGTCGCTGCGACTGCACTGGTCGCGTGCTCGATGCCTGCGTTCGCGCAGGTCAAGGCGGTGTCGCCTTACTACGCGGTGGTCACGCAGAACGGCACCAACCTGCGCGCGGGCGGCAGTGAGCGCTTCTATTCCGTGCTCGCGCTCACGCAGGGTCAGGTCGTCGTCGTCGATGGTGAAGGCGAAGGCTGGAACCGCGTTGTCTATCCGCCCAGCATGTCGGCCTTCATTCGCGCTGAAGATGCGTCGCTCGAAGGCACGACAGTGAAGCTGACAAAGGAGAGTCGCCTCCGCGCTGCCAGCGCGATCCAGGGCTGGAGCGGCTCGTGGCAGCCTCTGCTCGAAACGGCTCTGCCCGCAGGTGGCGCGCTCACGCTTGTTGAGCCCGTGAAGGAAGGCGAAGTGGTGGTGGGTTTCAAGGTGCAGGCTCCGGCCGAAGCCCGCGGTTTCGTCGCCGCGTCGCGTCTGCGTCGCGCCACACAAGCGGAAGTGGACGCCGCCAAGACCAAGGGCCAGGCGTTGCCTGAACTGCCCAATGTGACCATCAGCGCGGGCCCCGCAGCGACGGGCACTGGCTTGGCGATCAAGGGTGCTGATCCCTTCGCTTCCCAGCAAGGCAACGTGACGGGCAGCTCCACCACAGGCTCGCAGACTGGCAACGTGGTTGACATTTCCGCAACGGGCGAGCAGAACGCCGCTGCAGGCGCCAACACGGTGCAGCCCTTTGCAGGCACCAACAACACCGCCGCCGCGACTGTGCCCGCAGCAAGCCTTATCGGTGAAGATCTGGAACCGATCTTCCGCAAGGTCTGGTCCGAGCCGGTGATGAGCAGCGAGATCGATGAACTGATCTCGCAGTATCAGGCCGCGATCGATCGCATTGGCGACAGCAACCCGCGCCGCAAGGCGGGGCTTGAGCAGCGGCTGAATGCTCTGAACATCCGCCGCGAATTCCGCGACACCCTGCGTCGTCAGGAAGCGGAACTGGCCGCGCTCAACACGCAGAAGACCGAACTGCAGCAGGCTCTCGACACGTGGGCTGCTTCCCGCGTGTACACGATCGTCGGCGTGCTGCAGCCCAGCACCGTGTACGACGGCGACCGCCTGCCCCAGATGTACCGCGTGGTAAGCGTGGGCGGCACCAGCCCCCGCACGCTGGGCTATGTGCGCCGGAGCAGCGAACTTGATCTTGATCGCTACATCGGCAGCGTGGTTGGCGTGATTGGTGAGGCTCAACTGGATCGCTCGCTGATGCTCAACCTCATCACGCCGGTGCGTGTGGACCCGCTGCGCAGCGCAGACAAACTCGGCATCGTGCCCGGGATGAGAAACAACGAGATGTCGCCAGCCCCCGTGCAGCCGGCCGCCCAGCCTGCCAATCCGGCAAGTGCAACGCCCGCCGACCCGGAAGTGACGCCCGGCACCGGTGACCCGACGGGTGAGAAGTAAAGCAGACGCATCAGCCTGCACCGTCGGTGCAGGAAAACGAAAGCATGATCGGCCGATGCGTGTGGCGTGTCGGCCGATTTGCGTTTTGGGCTTGCGAGCCGAACCGCGTGCAGGGCGTCAGCCAATCACAGGCGTGGTGCCCAGCGCAAGCAGTTCGGGACTGTCGGCGGTGCGCAGCGCCAGCGCCAGTGTCGCGCCGGGCACCGCGATGAGTCCGGCGAGCACTTCGCCATTGGTGAAGGTGAACGCAGAGGGGCGGAGGTTCAGCGCGCGAGCACCGTTGACAGTCGCCATCGTGAGCAGATCACGAGGTTGCGTTGCGTCTCGTGCGTGCAGAAATCGCATTTCGTCCCACGTGCTGATGCGGCCACTGTCGGCGCTGTTTTCCGCCGGCAGATTGATGACCGAGTCGGTGCCCAGACACACGTTGATGCCGCGTGCCAGCATGGCGCGATAGCGGTGGGGGCCAAAGTGCTCGTGGTTGGCGAAGTACGCGCTGCTGCGCGGCGAATAGACCACGCTCACGCGGTTGCGCTTCAGCGTGGCGAGGCCGATGTCATCACAGTCGTTGACGTGCGCTGCCAACAGCGGCACCTGCGCGTTGGCGGCACGCTCGAGCAGAGGCCGCATGTGCGCCAGCGGCGTGAGTTTCTTGCCAATCGCCTGCGCCACGCTGTCGTTCCAGAGTTGCAGCCGTTCCAGCAGATCGCGGAACGGTCCGGTCGCATCCGCGATGAACAGTCGTTCCTCGGGATTCTCCGCAAGATGCGTGCAGACCGCCGCGCCATGGTGGCGAGCGGTCCGAATGGCATTCTCATACGCGGCAGGCGAGACCGTGTACGGAGCGTGCGGGCTGATGCCCACGCGGATGCGTTCGTAGCGCCGCGTCGCGGCTTCTCCCATGATGGTGATGAGATTGGCGCAGTTGGCGAGTTCACTTGTGCCGATGGCGAAGAACTCGATGTACGCGTGACCATGCAGCGGTGAAGCGGCGAGGGCGTCGCTGGAAGCCAGCGTTGGCTGGCCATTGGCAACGCCCGCGATGTCTCCCACCGCGACCACGCCGCCTTGCAGGCACAGACGCACGCCGCGATCAACGCTCCGCGCGATGTCGGCTGGATCGGCAAGTCGCTGCGACAGCACCTGCTTGACGAAGGACAGAAAGCCCGCCTGACGGTCAAAGGGCAGAGCGCCAATGTGGGTCAGATCCAGGTGCGTGTGCGCGTTGGTCAGGCCGGGCAGCAGTGTGCAGCCGGTACGGTCGATCCGTTCCACCGCAGTCGCACCGCGTGCTGCCAGCATCGCGTCAACCTCAGCCCGCGGTCCGGCGGCCAGCACGCGGTAGTCGGCGGCGCGAGCCCCGGGCGGCAAATGACTGGCCTGCACGCACGTTGAGAACTCCAGGAGCAGTGAGGCTCCGCCTGAGATTTCGCGACGGGAGTCGGCCAGGCTGTCGGCGTCAATGCGGAGTAATGAGGCGGCGTGGGCGGGCATGGGGCAGAATATGATGCGTCATGATCTCACTGTTTGTGATTGCGGCATTGGCGGGACAGCCCGGTGGAGCGACCAACAACGCGACGACTGCGGCGCCCGACGCCGACTGGCGTGCGAAGGAAGCCGCGTTCTTCGATGAGCCTGTGCAACTGACCTTCTCGAACCAGTTCGTGAAGGCGGGCGAGGCATACTTCGCGCCCGACTGGTCGTACCTGCAGGGTGATGAAGGGCTGATCGTCTTTCAGGCCACGCCCAAGCCCGCGGGTGAAGAAGCGCCCGATCCGTTCTACGGCATGTATGTGGCGAAAATCGCCGGCTGCGGCAGTGGCACGCCCACGGGTCTGGACAATGTCACTCGCATCAGTCCGGCAGGCAGCGCGAATACGTGCGGCTGGTTCAGCCCGCGTGCTCCCGTTGTGCTCTTTGGCAGCACGATGGTGCGTCCGACAGATGAGAGCAAGAGCGGCTTTCAGGTGGGCAGCCGCAAGTACGTGTGGATGTTCCCGGCTGAGATGGATGTGGTGACTCGCCAACTGGGCCCCATGGGACCCGGTGAGGGCGGCAAGCTGACGCTTGGCGAGATGCGAGAGGATTTTGCGAGTACGAAGAAACTCTTCGAACGACCCAACTACGACGCAGAGTGCAGTTACGACCCCACGGGACGTTTCGTGCTGTACGCCCACATCGAAGATGTTCCGGAGGGCACGCCCGAAGGCGCGCCGGTGAAGCACGACGCGAACATCTATATCTACGACACGCAGACACGCAAGCACCACCCCATCGTCGTCGCTCCCGGCTACGACGGCGGGCCGTTCTTCTCGCCCGATGGCAAGGCCATCTGCTATCGCAGCGATCGCAAGGACAATGACCTGCTGCAACTGTTCGTCGCGACGCTGAAGTTCGAGAAGGACGAACGGGGCATCGATGTGCCTGTAGGCATCGAGCGGGAGTGGCAGATCAGCGACAACGAGCACGTGAACTGGGCCCCGTACTGGCACCCCAGCGGCGAGTACCTCATCTACGCCAGCAGCGAGGCTGGCCACATGAACTACGAGCTCTTCGCCGCCAGTGTGCCGTGGGAGGCACTCAAGTCGCTGCCTGCGGATGCAACTGGTGCGCAAAGCGCCGCACTCAGCAAGCACATCCGCGTGACCCACGCTCCCGGCGCCGACGTGCTGCCTGCGTTCAGCCCAGACGGCAAGTGGCTCATGTGGACCAGCCAGCGTCAAGGCCCAGCCGCGGGCGAGCAACGAGCCAGCAGCCAACTGTGGGTGGCGAAGTGGAACGGCGTGAAGTGGGAGTGAACGCCGATGTCTGACACGCTGTTTGATCTGGGTCCGACCTCGCCCTTCTCACCCGCGGACGCGCGGCTGGTGGCCGCGTATGTCGCCGCGGGGCGAGGGCTGGATGATCTCCCCTACACGCCCGAGTTTGAGGCGATGATGACCACGCTGCGCGACGCCAAAGACCCCCGCGAGGAGCGTGAGGTGCTTCACCGCATGCACAACCTGCGAAAGGCCAAGAAACTGCCCCAGCTTGGCAAGACGCCAACGCCCGCCATCAAGGTGTCGGCTGATGAAGAGGCGTTCCTGTGCTCGCGCGTCGTGGCGCTGGTCGGCAGTCTCGGCGCACGCGACAACCTGCCCTACACGACCAAGATGGACGAACTCGTGCGCGAGTTCAACGCATTCTCCGGACGCCACCTGACGGCCCATGACGTGTGGCGATTGGTGGCGAAGGTGGCGAAGTAGACACGTCCCTGCGTGCGCATGTGCGAGCTGGCGTGCGAAGCCATCATGCAGTGATCTTTGTGAAGCCATGAAAAAAGCCCACGCATCACGCGTGGGCTTTTTGTTCATGCAACGGTTCAGATCACTTTTCGCCCATCACCAGCGGCAGCAGGTTGTTGTTGGGCACGTTCAGTGCGCCCAGCAGGCCTGCAGCGGCGGTCGCGAGCGACTCGTCGGGGTTGGAGGCCATCTCGAGCACCTGCTCCACCTGCGAGGGCGTGAGGAGATTGCCGAAACGCTTGGCGCTCTCGCCCGCAGCCAGCAGCAGCATGGCGCGGTCCGTGTCTTCTGCGCTCTCGATGGCTTCGGTCACCAGCGACTGCTGGGCCCGCTGGTCCGCGATGCGGGCGAGCACGTCAGCCAGTTGCGAACGACGCTCGGCGACGCTCGTGGGAAGCAGCGCCACCAGCGTGCTCGCCGCGTCCTTCACAGGCAGCACCATGTTGTTGCTGACCGCAAGGTCACGCAGCGCGGCCAGCGAACGGTCGGCGTAGGCGATCGCCTCTTCGTCCGTCATCGGGCCGCCGGCGGCGTTCTCGATCAGTTCGTTGATCGTGTTGACCAGAGCCTCTTCGCCCGTGCCCGTAGGGCGGACGGCGACGCGAGCGTCAGCCTGGAAGGCACGGCTCTGCTCCGCGACGACATCAGGCGACGTGAGAATCAGCACCGGGCTCGCCGCGGTCTTGAGGCCCGCCTGGCTTTCGAGCTTCATGTTCGCGCCCAGATCACCAGTGAAGCCCGCGATGACCACAAGGTCGATGGACGGAGCTTCAGCGATCGCGCCCTGCAGTTCCGCGAAGGTCGCGCCCTGCGGCAGCACCGTGAAGCCGTTCTTCTCGAGAATCGTGCGGAGCACCTGGTAGCGCTCGACATCGGTCGTGAGCACCGTGGCGAACTGCTCGGGCGAGCCCTTCACCGCGCTGGCCAGCGTGGGAATCACGCGTTCCGCACCGCCGAAGGTCTGGCCGGGCTGGGTTGCCGCGATGGCCAGAGCCGCGTCGAGTTGGACGCGACGGTTGGGGTAGAGCAGAGCATTGGAGAGCGGGCTGCGGACACCGGCCTGATCGGCAACAGCGCGGCTGCCGGCGATCTGCTCGACCGAAGCCAGAGCGGCGCGCGCCAGTTGCGTGTCCTTGCGGTCAAGAGCGCGGGAAAGCACACGCTGGGCCACATCACTGCCGCTCGCGACGCCGAAGTACTCAGCGCTGCGACGGGCCGACGCGCCTTCTTCCGCGGCGTCAGCCGTGGGGTACGCGGGGTTCACGTAGCCCTGGGGGGTATCAAACTGACGCGAGTAGTTGCTCGCGACCCACAGGGCGAGGGTGTCGGGGTTCAGGTTGCCGCTGCCGCTTTCCAGTTGCATGGCGCGCTCGAGGAGCTGCATGGCCATGGCCTCGTGGAAGACGGGCGTGCGAATCTCACGCATCACCAGACCCGTCTGGGGGTCAAAGTTCCAAAGCAGCTGGAAATCCTCGCCGGGGAAGCTGGTGACGTTGCTGTTTTCGCTGTAGTAGGCTTCCGCCAGACCACGGTATTGGTCTGCAGCGGTGCCGGGCTGGCCACCCAGACGAGCGATCGCCTGCTCCGCAGCCGCGCGAACGGCGCTGTTGTCAGTGCTTGCGACCAGATCAGTCAGGAAGGGCAGGCTCTGCTTGTAGGGAATCAGACCCAACAGGCGGGCAACCTTCTCCTGGTTCAGGCCATTGAGCCGGGGCAGGGCGGTCGTCAGGGGAACGATCGCTTGACGGCCCATGTCGATCATCACCGTCTGAGCGGCGACGGACAGTTCGCTGTTGTCAGCCTGCAGGTAAGCATCGAGCAACTGCACCATCGCGTACTCGCCGGCCTGCTTGAGGCCTTCGCGAGCCAGCAGGCGGGCGCGCTGGCCGCCGGTCAGGTTCTGGATGTTGCGGGCGATCATCTCCGGATCGCGGGCACGGGCGAGCAGGCCGCTCTGATAAGCCTTGTCGAGGGTTCCGCTGAGGGCACGGAGGTCTTCGTTAGCGCTGCGGCTGCCGCGTTGCACCGCGCCGGTGAAGCGCTGAGCATCGATCGATTCCACGAGCGCCGCGAAGTCGGCGGGCTTGAGGTTGCGGGAGAGCAGTTCCGCGCCGGTGCTGATGGCCATCTGGTTGTTGGCCGTCAGGATGTAGTGCACAAAGTCGTCAGCCAGTTCCTTGTCGGTGGCGGGCTTGGCGGTGGTCTCATCGCCCGCAGGCTGGGCTGCAGCCACGCTCACCGGTGCTCCGGCGGCGACAAAAAGGCTGAGAGCGGCAAGCAGGCCAGAGAGGCGAGGGGCCGTGAAAAGGGAACGGTGATCGGTCGTCTGAGCCATGGGCGAGTCGACTCCGCGCAAGAGAGGAACAGGACGGACAAACAACATATCCCCTTGGACCTGCCAAGGGGAGCCACGAGGTTAGGCAGCGTAACGGATTGGCGGGGGGTTGTCAAAGGGGGGGAGTCCCTGAGAGAGGTACCGAAGGGCTGGATAAGTCGCGGATTGACTAGGGGGTTTGGAACGGTCTACAGCATTTTGCTGGAAAGCTCGTCACACACTGAATTGACCCTTCTTTCGCACCGATGAGCAAAGGGCCAACAAGCCGGCTGCATAGTCGGCTTCTGGCGGTCTGGGCAAGTGTGTGTGTCCGGAAGCGTCCGTACGACGACAACGCAAGAGGTGAGATGATGACCTTCGACAAAGAAGTTCTGACAACCGGCGAAGTGGCGAAGATCTGCAACGTCGCCCCGCGCACGGTGAGCAAGTGGTTCGACAGCGGCGCTCTCAAGGGCTACCGCATCCCCGGCTCCCGCGATCGCCGAATCCCCGCCAGTGAACTCACTCGCTTCATGCGGGCTCACGGCATTCCGCTGGAAGGCCAGAACAGCGGCCGCACACGCGTGCTTGTCGTTGACAAGGAACGCGAAGTGGTTGACGTGCTCGAGAAGGTTCTGGGCGAACAGACCAACTACGAAGTTCGCACCTGCACCAGCAGTTTCCAGGCTGGCATGGAGTGCGAGCGGTTCAAGCCGCATGTCATCCTCCTCGATCTGCACGTGGGCGACGTGGACGCCAAGGTCTTCACCGACCAGATCCGCAAGAACGAAAACCTCCAGTTCACCAAGGTCATCGCCATGAGCGGCAAGCTCACTGACGGTCAGGCCATGGGCCTCCGCAGTCAGGGCTACGACAACTTCCTCAAGAAGCCCTTCCAGGTTCGCCAGGTCGTCTCGAGCATCGAGCAGGCGACCAATCTGGTGGCGTAAGCAACAGACAGCAACATGAACTTTGATCCGCCGACCGCACGGATGTGGTCGGCGGGTTGCTTTTTGAGCGAACTTGTCGGCGCGATGCGCAAAGTCAGCGGGTTTGCGATCCGTGCATCGCGTTCCACGTTCACATCTACTATGCACTCGCCTTCCACTTCGTCACTTCGTTACTCCGTCACTTCCTCACCTCTTCCGCGGATTGCTCCATGCCCAACTGGTGGGTCAGCGAAACCTTGGCTGTTGTCGGGCCCGTGTACCTCATTTCGTGGGTCATGTGGGTCATCATCTCCATCACACTCCACGAACTCGGGCACGGGTGGATGGCCATTCGCTGCGGCGACAGTGTGCCTTATCACAGCGGGCACATGACGTGGAACCCGTTCATCCACATTCCCTTCCCATGGGCGTGGATCATGTTCGTCATGTTCGGGTTCACGTGGGGACTCATGCCCACCAACCCCGCGAACTACAGGCGGCGACATGACGAGTCACGCGTCGCGTTCGCCGGCCCCGCCATGAATCTCGCTCTGCTCGTCGCCTGCATCTTCCTTGGCGGCTTCTGGCTCAAGTTCGGTCAGCAGACCGGCGTCTCGGCGGAGATGTATCGCAACGTCCACCTGTTCTTCTACACAGGGATGCTGATTAACGCCGTGGGATTTGCCTTTAACCTTCTGCCCGTGCCCCCGCTCGACGGTTCGCGCATCCTGGGTGACTTTGTCCCCTCCTTCGGTCGCCTCTGGGAATCCGAGAAGGGGCAGATCCTCGGCTTCTTCGCTTTCGCCATCATCTTCTTCGTCGGCGCGCGGTACGTCTGGATGTTCGGACACATCGTTGCAACGCTCGGCGGCAGCCTCTTCGCCGGTGCCATCGGTGCGACCTGGATTGATCCATACTGATCCAACACGCACCCCATGACGGCTGCCGCGTCACGTCTTCGGCTGACTGGCGTCAAGTACGCGGCCTCACTCTTTCGCGTACGCTCCGAGTCACATGGCCCAGCGCGATGAGAATGTGAGTTCGATTCCGGCCATCATGGCCCCGCCGCCCGGACGTGATAATCCCTTCACGCGCAGCGTGGCGGGCATGATCGGGGTCGCTTTTCTGGCTCTCATGCTCATCGCGTGCCTGGCCACGCTTCCCTACACGCTTGGTGTCGCAGAGTCCGCTGAAGGTCGCGGCGTCCCGCGATACAACGAAGGACAGAGTTCCGCCGGCCGACTGCCGCCCATGTGGCTCACGCCCACGCCCGATCAAGCGCTCCGTCTCAATGCGCAGGTGCCTGCGGATGTCGTCGCCGCCGTCGCGAAGCAACACGGGCTCACGCCCGACCAGGTCGTCGCGATCACCGATGGTGACGTCGCTGCCAGTCTGCGCGAGCATTGGCCCGCATACGCACTCGGAACAGACGCACTGGGGCGAAGCCTCCTCATCCGTGTGCTGGCTGGTGGCGGCATCTCACTGGTCGTGGGCATCGCAGCGGCAGCGCTCAGCGTCTTCATCGGCACCGCGTACGGAGCCATCAGCGGATACATCGGTGGCCGCGTCGATGGCGTCATGATGCGCATCGTCGATGTGCTCTATGGTCTGCCTTACGTGCTGCTGGTGGTGCTGCTGGCGGTTGCGAGTGATGCGATGGTGGGGGAGTATCTCTCCCGCCAGAAGGAACGGGGAGCATGGGTGCGCGAGCAGGCGACGCTCATGATGCAGAGCGACGGCGCATCGGCCCGACCTGACGAAGTGCGCGAGTACCTGCGAGCCAACGAGCCGATTCGCAAGAATCTTGAGGCCGACGCGTTCACCCAGTTTCCCCCCCGCCAGTTGAGCGACGGAGCCCGCGTCGGACTCGATCTGCTGACGCTGCTGGTTGCCATCGGCGGCGTGAGTTGGCTCACCATGGCGCGAGTCGTGCGCGGGCAGGTGCTCAGTCTCAAGAGTCAGCCCTTCATCGAAGCGGCCCGCGCGATGGGTCTGCCCACGTCGCGCATCTTCATCCGGCATCTCTTGCCCAATCTCATCGGCGTCATCACTGTCTATGCGACTTTAACTGTCCCGCAGGCGATGCTTCAGGAGAGTTTCCTCAGTTTCCTGGGCATCGGCGTCAAGCCTCCCTTGCCCAGTTGGGGCAATCTGGCTGCAGAGGGGTTGGGCGAACTGAATCCGTATCAGTCACACTGGTGGCTGCTGGTCTTCCCCTGCATCATGCTCGGAACCACGCTCCTCGCGATGAACTTCGTGGGTGAAGGACTGCGAGAGGCGATGGATCCCAAGCGTGCGAGGCGCTAGCGCACGAGCCGCGCGTGCAAGATTGTTTCGGATAGCGATATCGCTTGCTGCCGTTCTGTCTTTCGCGATTGCGTCTGGCCTCCTGAACCATTCGTTCATACTGTCGGACGGTGTTCCGCGCGTCACTCGCGCGCTTGGTGTTCAGTTCACAGGATTCTGCCATGCAAAACCGCTTCGGCGTGAAGGACTTCGTCATCATCCTGCTCGTGTGCATCACGGGCCTGCTGGTTTTCCTGTCGATGAATCAGGCTGACCGGCAGTGGAAGGAATTCCTCGGGCTGACCTCGAAGATTGACTCCATCGAGCGCCAAGCGGCGCGCGTGCAGACCACGCTCGATACCGCCGAAATCACGGCGATACGCGACCGCCTCAACACCCTTTCGCGCGACATGGCGGAAGTGAAGCAGCAGATCGCCAGCGGCGTGAAGGTTTCGGGTACGACCAGCGGCGGTGCCGCGACCGGCACGTCCGCCGAATCCAACGCCACGACCGAGCGCGACGAGAGCTGGGCGGTGAAGGGCATTCCCATCGCGTGGCAGCCTGAGCGAAGCTTCGACACGATGCCCCAGTCGCAGCCGGGCTTTGCCGAAGGCGGCGAATTGACCGAGATCTTCAACGCCCAGCCGCAGACGGTCATGCCCCTCATCTATAAGGATGTTTACGGCGCGTGGGTCTTTGAGCGCATCGCCGAGTATCTCGCAGAGTGGGACCCCAAGACTCTGGAACTGCGGGGCGTCCTCGCGCAGGCGTGGCAATACGCGCCAGACGGCACGTGGCTGCGCGTGCGGCTCCATCCGCGGGCCCGTTTCAGCGACGGCGAGCCCGTCCTGGCAGAAGACGTCATCTGGACGTTTCAGTGGATGCGCAACCAGCAGGTGCAAGCCGAACGCACCCGCAGCGTGACTGACTTCATCTCCGAGATCACCCAGGTTGACGAGCGCACTGTCGAGTTCAAGTTCAAGCAGATTCTGTTCACCAACCTCAGCGGCGCGATGGGCAGCTTCCCGATCCTGCCCAAGCACTTCTACGAAAACTTCACGCCCACCCAATACAACCAGGCGACCGGTCTGGTTGTCGGCAGCGGCCCGTTCAAGTTCGCCAGCAGCAGCCTTGAAAATCAATGGACACCCGGCACCGACGTGGTGCTCGTTCGCAACGAGCAGTACTGGGGACCCAAGCCGCCCTTCGAGCGCCTGCGGTTCAAGGTCAACCGCGACGACCTCGCCCGCCTCACCGCCTTCAACAACGGCGAAGGCGACTGGACCACGCCCAGCTCCACGCAGTTTGCGACCGTCAGCAAGAACGCGGAGTGGCTCGCCAAGGGCAACCAGGCGCGCATGTGGTACAACATTCGAGGCGGGTACAACTTCATCGGCTGGAACTGCGGCAAGCGGGGCGACACCAACACGGTCTTCGCCGACAAGCGCGTCCGCCGGGCCATGACCATGATGCTCGACCGTGATCTGATCGTCCGTGAGATCTTCGCCGGTCTGGCCCGTCCCGCGACCGGCCCCTTCAACAGCGTCACGCCCCAGTCCAATCCCAACATCACGCCGCTGCCCTACGACCTGGCTGGCGCTCGCAAACTGCTGAAGGAAGCCGGCTGGGAAGACCGTGACGGCGACGGCCAGATCGAGAACGCCGAAGGCAAGCCTTTCGCTTTCGAATTCACCTTCCCGACGGGCAACGAAGCAACCGAACGGCTCGTCAAGTACACCAAGGACCAGGCTGCCAAACTGGGAATCCAGTGCACGCTCAAGCCGATGGACTGGTCGGTCTTCATGAGCACGCTCGACAATCGTGACTATGACGCGATGACGCTTGGCTGGAGCCCCGCCAGCCCCGAGAGCGATCCGCAGCAGGTCTGGCACAGCCGGTACATTCAAAATCAGGGTGACAACTTCGTGCAGTGGGCGAATGCGGAAGTTGACGAGATCGTTGAGAAGGGCCGCCAGGAACTCGATCAGGCCAAGCGCATGACCTACTGGCACCGCATGCACCAGATCATTCACGATGAACAGCCCTACACGTTCATCGCTGAGCGCCCGTGGCTGCGCATCGTCGGCCCGCGCGTCGGCAACTTCAACGAATACAGAAACGGCTACCAGTACGACGAACTTTTCGTGCGAGGCCCCGCCAGCCTCACCAACAACTGATCCTCGCGTTGCTCGTTTCGCCCCCTTTGGAGACGCTTCGCGATGGCAACCTACATCCTCCGCCGATTGCTGCTCATGATTCCGACGCTCATCGGGATCAGTCTCATGATCTTCCTGCTCGTTGCCCTGTCGCCGGGCGGCGTGGGTGCTGCACTGCGCGTCGCCGGGGGCGGCGCGACCGAAGCCACCAATCGCGCGGTGCAGGAAGCCTACATGGAGGACCGCTACGGGCTCGATGATCCCGTCATCGTGCAGTACCTCCGCTGGCTGGGACGCATCAGCCCCGTCAAGTTCGGCCAGCGCGACCAGGTGCTGCCCGATGAAAGCCTCCTCAACCCGCCCAAGCCCGTGAAGGAGCCGCCGCTCTGGCGAGCGTGGACAGATCAACTGAACGCTGCGGCCGGTATCCCAGGTGCCGCGCCCTCCCCGACCGCCACGCAGGAGGAACTCCAACTGGCCTTCCGTCGGGCCCAAGACGATTACGCCCAGAAGCGAGCCGCCTACGTCGCGCGGCGCACGCAGGCGATGGAAGCGGTGGGGGACTACCTCCGCGCGACCGACCAGCCCCAGTTCGTTGACAACAAGGGCCTCCCCCGCGTCGAGCGCCTCAAGAACTTCCGCCCAGACACCACCAACGCCGCTTGGCAGCCCGCGCAGGAAGCCGGAACGCGGATGATCGCGGCGTATCAGGACGCACTCGACAGCCAGCAGCGGCTGGTGACACTGTTCAATCTCAAGCCCTTCAAGGAAGCGGGCGTGCCCATCATTCCGGGCGTGCTCAGCTTGGCGGCGCCCGATCTTGGCACCAGCTTCGCGCGCGGCCGGCCTGTCAGCGGGCTCATCGCCGATGCACTGCCCGTCACGCTCATGCTCAACCTTGTCGCCTTCCCGATCATCTACACGATCGCGATTCCCACAGGCATGTTGGCGGCGACGCGCAAGGGCACGTGGATTGACACGGGCTCGGGCACGCTGTTCGTCGCGCTCTGGTCCATCCCCACCGTCTGGGCCGGCGTCATGGCGGTCGGTTTCCTTGCAAGCAAAGACTGGCTGGGCTGGTTTCCCGTCGCGGGCCTGCATGACAACGACGCCGCCCGCATGACGTATCTGCCCACGTCCAACGCCGACGGCTCCTGGCAGCGCGGCTATCTGCTCGACCTTCTGTGGCACATGGCTCTGCCCGTTGCGTGCATGGTCTACGGCGGCTTCGCGGTGCTCAGCAAGCAGACTCGCGCCGCGATGCTCGACAACTTCTCCGCTGACTACGTCCGCACCGCCAAGGCCAAGGGCGTGGATGGCACCACCATCGTGCTCGCCCACGTCTTCCGCAACAGCCTGCTGCCCCTCATCACCATGTTCGCGACCATCTTCCCCGCGATGTTCGGCGGCAGCGTCATCATTGAACGCATCTTCAGTATTCCGGGCATGGGCAGCCTCATTCTCGAAGCAATCGTGCTGAAAGACCGTGAACTGATCCTCGCGAACGCCATCATCATCGCCGCGGTGAACATCCTCGCGCTGCTGCTGGCGGACTTGCTCTATGCGTTCGCCGATCCGCGCGTGTCGTACTCGTAATGACAAGTGACCAAGTGACCAAGTGACGAAGTCGGGTATCTCTCGAAGCAAGTGAAGTGAACCGATGGCGACCAACGCGGGCAATTCCAGCAGCAACACGCAAGGCGCCCAGCCCGGCCCTCTCTCCGCTGTGTCGGGCGTACAACTGGCCCAAGGCATCGGCGTGCAGGAGGCCAAGGGCTTCTGGGCCGATGCGTGGGACACCATCGTCAAGCGAGCCGGCGCGCGCTTCGCCCTTTTCTGGCTTGGCATCGTCGCGCTCTTCGCGGTCCTCGCCCCCTTCATCGCCAGCGGCCACCCGATCATCTACCGCGAGCTCGATGAAGCGGGCAACGTCACGAGGACCACATTCCCGCTCATCCGCAATCTCTCCGCGGGCGATGTCGCCCTCGCGCTGGGTTCACTCGCCGCCATCGCATGGATGGCCCTGGCCCGCAAGGTCACGCGTGCTGATCGCCTGCTCGCGATGCTCATGTCAACCGTCGTGACGGCGGTGGTCATCGTGGGCTGCGCGCTGATTTTCTCGCAACTTCGCGACAGCGAGGACAACTCCACCCGCGCTTTGCCTCGCAATCTCTGGGGCTTCCGCGTCCCCGTCGCGTTGGGCCTTGCGGCTGTCGGCGCGGTGGCGCTGGGCTGGCTTCTGCCGCTCAAGTTGCGAAGTCTGCGTGCCCTGTGCGTGGGTGTCGCGGGTCTCGTTGGCGTTGTCGCCGCCGCTGGCTGGTGGCAAAAGCCCTTGCAGACGTTCCCCTACACCGAAGCCATCGCAGCCAAACAGGCCGAGGGCGTCTTCACGCTCATTCCCTTCTCGCCCAACCAGCGCGACATCCGCGGCGATCTGCTGCCGCCCCTGACTGCGGCGGGCCTGACCAAAGACGACGTGCGCGCCAAGACCCCCAACCCGCCCGGCGCGCCGCTGCACCTGGTGGGCACCGACAGCCTGGGTCAGGATGTGCTCAGCCAGTTGCTGCACGCGTGCCGGCTGTCCATCTCCATCGGGCTCGTCTCCACGGGCATCGCTGTGGTCATCGGCGTCACCATCGGCGCGCTCATGGGCTACTTCGGCGGGTGGATCGACCTGCTGCTCTTTCGCGTTGTCGAAATCTTCATGAGTGTGCCGGTGCTCTTCCTGCTCATCGTGGCCGCGGCGGTGTTGCCTCGCAACACATATGTCATGATGGCCATCATCGGCTGTGTCACATGGACAGGCGCGGCCCGTTTCACACGCGCCGAATTCCTCCGTCTGCGAAATCAGGACTTCGTGCAGGCCGCCAAAGCGGTCGGCCTGCCCCTCCGCAGCGTGCTCTTCAAGCACATGCTGCCCAACGGTGTCACGCCCGTGCTCGTCGACGCGAGTTTCGCCATCGCCGCGGCGATTCTTTTCGAAGCGGCTCTCAGCTTCCTGGGGCTGGGCCCCGAAGAGCAGGCGAGCTGGGGCCGGCTCCTCAGCGACGCGACGGGCCGTTCAGGCCAATTCAATTGGTGGCTGGCGATCTATCCGGGCGTCATCATCTTTCTGACAGTCCTCAGTTACAACATGCTGGGCGAAGCGACGCGCGACGCGATTGACCCCAAACTCAAGAAGGCGCGGGTGTGACCATGGAACTTGATCTCACGCAGCCCCTTGTCTCCGTTCGCGACCTCGCCGTTTCTTTCGACAACCGGGGCGGTCCGCGCATTCAAGCGGTGGACGGCAACGCCCTCACGATCTACCCCCAGCAGACGGTCGCGGTCGTGGGGGAGTCCGGCTGCGGCAAGTCCGTCAGCGCCATGAGCATGCTCCAGCTCATTCCGCGCCCGCCAGGACGGTTTGATCGCGGGACGATTCAGTTCCGGCGTCGCAACGGGCAGGTGATTGACCTGCTCACGCAAACCGAAACGCAGATGCGTGAGATTCGCGGCAATGAAATCGCCATGATCTTCCAGGAGCCCATGACCAGTCTCAACCCGGTCTACACCGTGGGCGACCAGATCATGGAAGCAATCCTGCTGCACCAGGACATCGACGCCAGCAAGGCCGAGCAGGTTGCTCTTTCTGCGATGCGCGACGTGGGTATCCCCAGCCCCGAAGTCCGCATCAAGCAGTATCCGCACCAGTTCTCCGGCGGCATGCGTCAGCGCATCATGATCGCGATGGCTCTGGCCTGCCAGCCTCGCTTGCTGCTGGCCGACGAACCCACCACCGCGCTCGACGTCACCATCCAAGCCCAGATTCTCGAACTGCTCACCGAACTCAAGCAGAAGCGCGGCATGGGTGTGCTGCTCATCACCCACGATCTGGGCGTCGTCGCCGAGAACGCCGACGTCGTCTGCGTCATGTACGCCGGACGCGTGGTGGAGTACGCCAACGTGCTCGATCTGTTCGACAACCCGCTCCACCCCTATACCCGCGGCCTGCTCAACAGCATTCCCCGGGTGGGCGTGAAGCGCGATCGCCTCGTGACCATCAAGGAAATCGTGGATGATCCCGAGCAGTTCGCCCGCGTCGAACGCATGGGCGTCGGGGCCGGTGCTCGCCCCTGGTGGCCCTGGCACGACGCGCCAGCCGACCTGCGCCGCGTGAACGAACCTGCGGGCGACTACGCCTTGGTCGAGGTCAAGCCCGACCACTGGGTGGGCCTCTGGCGCACCGAAGCGGTCAAGGATCGCCGCGATCGCAAGCCTGATCTGCAGTTCCGCAAGCCCGCCAGCGCCGTGACGGCGGTCTGATGCAGCCCGCGGATCTGGCCGGTGCGGGCGTGTGCTCGCCCCGTACGCTTCCGTATGGCTAGCCCGGTCGGCAATCCCGCTGACGCCACGATCGTCGGGCCCGTCACGGGCACGACGACGACCTTTGCCGACGGTGAAGCCGTGCCCGCCATTGAGGGCTACACGCTGGGACGCTGCATCGGTCGCGGCGGCATGGGCGTGGTGTACGAGGGCCGCCAACTGGCGACCGATCGGCGCGTCGCCATCAAGTTCCTGCTGGACGTTGCAGGCAACAGTGATTCCATCCGTACTCGCTTCGAGCGCGAGGTCGCCGTCGTCGTGCGACTCGAGCACGAAGGCATCGTGCGCGTCATCGACTCAGGCGTGAAACGCGGCAGTTACTACTACGTCATGGAGTACGTCGAGGGACAGGGCCTCGATGATGCGCTGCCGCCCGGCAAATCGGACATCAAGCAGACCGTTGCCATGATCGCCAGTGTGTGTGATGCGGTGGACTACGCGCACCAGCGCGGCGTGCTGCACCGCGACCTCAAGCCGGGCAATGTGATCGTGGATGGCAAGAGCCGGCCGCGGCTGCTGGATTTTGGTGTCGCCAAGACGCTGGATGATCCGACGACCACCGCGTCGGCGCGAGAGAAGTACAACATCACAGGGCAGGGCCAGATCGTCGGCACGGTCGCGTACATGTCGCCAGAGCAGGCCAGCGGCGATGCCAACACCGCGAGCATGCGCAGCGATGTGTACTCGCTGGGTGTGATTCTGTACGAACTGCTCGCGGGCAAACTGCCGATTGAAACGGTTGGCTCGCTGCGCGACATTCTCACGGCGATCGCGGAGAAGGACCCATCGCCGCCCAGCGTGCATCGCAAGCAGATTCCCAAGGATCTTGACGCGATTGTGCTCAAGGCGCTGGAGAAGAAGCCGTCACTGCGGTACGCGACGGCGAACGAATTCGCGGCGGATTTGCGGCGTTTTCTCGCTCACGAACCCGTCACCGCGCGCCGCCTCAGCGCTGCCGGACGTACTTGGCGCTGGTGCGTGCGCAACACCGCGCTGGCGACGACCATTGCCATCGCGACTGTGACACTGACTGTCACATCGACCACTCTGGTAAAGGGGCTTATCAGGCAGCGCGACATCGCGGTGTTCAACGCTGGGGAAGCGTTGAAAGGGAGGCGGGAGGCCGAAGACAGTCTCAACTCGTTTCGCGATGTCTTTCTCAGCGTCCGCCGCGACGAACAGGGCGATGTGACCGTCTCCAAGATGCTCGACGCCGCGTCGGTGTCGCTGGAGAAGAACCCGCCCAAGTCGCCCGTCACGGAAGCCGCAACGCGTGAACTCTTCGGGAGTGTCTACACGCGACTGGGCAACTACAAGGCGTCGGAAGCGACACTGCGCCGCGCACTGAGCATCCGCGAAACCCAGGAGCCCCGCGACCCCAAGGCATTGGCCGACTGTCTGCACGAACTGGGTGCGTCGCTCTACTGGCAAGGGCGCTACAAGGCCGCGAGTTCCTTTTATCGGCGCTCACTGCAGTTGCGGCGCGAAACCATCTCGGGCGATCATCGTGATATTGCGCTGAGTTTGACGCACCTCGGCGCGTGCTATTTGGCAATTGGCGACCATAACGAAGCACACGATCTCTACACGCAGGCGCTGGAGATGCGCAAGCGCATGTACGGCAGTGAGCACGAAGAGATCGCCCAGTCGCTCAACAACCTCGCCAAGAGCTACATGGAGGCTGAAGACTTCGCCCGCGCTGAGGCGCTCTTCCGTCAGTCGCTCGCGCTCATCATCAAACTCCGCGGCGAGCGTTTCGCCGGCACCGCCTCCGTGCTCCAGAATCTCGCCAAGTGCATGCTCGAGAAAGGTGACCCCGCCGGCGCCACCGCGATGTTTGATCGCTCCCTCTCCGTCCGGCGCGAGCTCTTTCCCAAGGGCCACCCATCCATCGCCGCCACACTCGCAGGCATGTCGCGTGCCGCTTTGGTCGCGGGTGATCTCAGTACCGCCCTCGCACGTGCTGATGAAGCCGTCACACTGAGCGAGCGGATCAAAGGCGCAACCGTTCTTCCCGAAACCGGCGAGTCCTACGCCGCTCGCGGTGCCGCTCACTTCGCGAAAGGTGACGCCGCCGCTGCCCTCGCAGACTATTCTCGCGCTCGCGATGTACTGCTGGAGGTGGACCCCGCGCCCGAGTTTGATCTTGCCCTCGCGCACCTCGATGTCGCGGTTGCTGCCAAGCGTGCCGGTGTCGCGATTCCCCAGCCCCAGCTGCGCCCCGATGAAGCACCCATCGTCGTCAGCGACGATGTGCCCATGACCATCGCCACATCACTGGCGACGATGCAGTTGTACCGCTCCACCAGCAGCCGTGTCATGACGCAGGCCATGCAGCGCGTCCGCAGCGCAGGCATTGATCCTGCCACGCTCCCCGCGGTGCAGTTGGCTCCTCGACCGGATTGACCGCAGGTGCCGACCTGCGAGAAGCTGATCGGCGGTGATCAGCTCTCGCGGCGACGCCGCAGCAGCAGCACGCCCGCTCCACACACAAGCGCCGCGCTGCCAGGGCTGGGAATGTCGGCGAATTCAACGCCGGTCATGTCAATGTCGTACAACCCGCCCACCAGTGGCGTGGTCGGAGTCCAGTTTTCCAGCGGGTTTGTGCCACCCGCGCCGTCAGGGCCGGAAGTCTCCGACTCGCTGGTGAAGTTGAAGATGTTGCCCGTCCGGCTGCGCGGCACATTGCCCGTGTAGGTGACGCACAGCATGTACAGACCAGGCTGCGTGATCTGCGCGCCGCTCGTGTCGGTGGCCGTTCCGCCCATCGTGAAGCTGCTGGCGCCGTCGCCACGCTTGCCAAGCAGGCCGAAGGCCTCACCCGCCAGCGAGATGTTGAACAGATACAGCGTCGGGCTGAAGTTCGACGCGTTGATGCTGAAGCTGAACGTCGTGGGCTGCGAGATGCGGATGATGTACAGATCTTCCAGATCGCCCTGCCCGCGGTCCGCCGGAGACAGCGTTCCGACGATGCTGCGAATGGTGCCCACCCCGCGCGTGAACTGCGCCGCCGAAAGCGTCGAGCCCGCATCACCCTGTTCCACCCAGTCGGGGCCGGCAAAGGCGACAGCAGGCAGAATGGACAGACCGACAGCGGCGGCGAGAACGCGCATGGCGAAACCCTCTCGAAGCGATACCACGTTGCAACCGCCGCGAGTGCGACGGCACCCCACGAATGTGCACCATAAAGCAGGATTTGCCAGCGACTTTCCGAAAAAACTTGTTCGGACGAAAGATTGGGGGCTTGTTATCGGCGGGAACTTGCGCGACAGCGAGCGGAGTCTCTCCGCTCCGTTACAAAGCGGCTGCAGCCCCGCGGGCGATCGTGAATTTCTTGCCGCGAAGGTCAGCAGGCTCCAGGGCGGTCATGGCCGAGACTTCCAATGTGCAATCCAGCGAACCGTCCGGCTTCTTGGGCACGGCAATGCCAGCGGCCTCGAGCCAGCGGGCGGCGCGGGTGGATTGCAGGGCTTTGCTGGTTTCCACGCTGTCCACACCCGTCGCGTTCTTGATGGGCGCGAACTCCTCGTTGCGGTCGGTTTCCATCACGATGCTGCTCTTGCACATCGCGAGCGCATCGAAGATGAACTTCTCGAGCTTCACGCCGTTGTTGCTTGTCGGTGTGACGGGGTTGCCCGCCGCGTCGATGCACGGAATCTTCTTCTCCGCACGGTGGCAGGGCAGTGTGAACTTGGGATCAGTCGCGAGGCGCGTGAGGAACTCGACGCTGATGATGTGAATGGCGATGCTGCCGGCGTTGAAGGCGAGGTTGCCCTGCCCATCGACCTTGCTCGACAACTCCTTGGGCATGTCGCTGTACTCGATGACTTCGGTCTTGCCGTCGGCGAGACAGAAGACGCCGACCTTCTCATCGGGGCCGGCCTTCGCGACCATCTTGCTGCTCATCTCACCCGAGCTCTCACTCGCGCCGCCCGCGCCAACGTGCAACCCGATGAAGACCGGATCAATCACGCGCACCAGCGGGTTGTCGACTTGAAAGTAGCTGAGGTGTTCAATGCCGCGGCGCTGCATGTCGGCCAGCGCGCCGCTGACGTGCAAAGCACGCACGCTGCCGCCGTGGCCGTCGGGGTTGGTGGCCACTTCGTGCTTGCTGGCCATGAGCATCTTGCCAGTGGCCATATCCAGGCTGGGCATCACGCCTTGCTGGAAGAACATGATGCTCGTCGGATCAAGCCCGAAAGAGTTGTGCTGGCGGAAGAAGCTCACAGTCTGTTCGTGATTGAGCGGACTGGTCATCACATACCAAGGCACGCTGACGCCGTACTTGGCGTTGGTGGCCTTGACGCTCTCGGCAAAGATCGCAAAGAGCGGCTTGTTCGTCACTGCGCCAGCGGGGTAGCACCCCTTCGGCCCTTCAAAGCCCAGACGCGAACCTTGACCGCCTGCGACCACAAACGCCGCGACCTTGCCGCGCCGAATCAGCGACTCTCCCGTCGCCTTCGCCGCCTCGCGATCCCACCGTCCCGTGCCGCCGCGGATCGTCCCATCGAGGGCGAAGTACCGTGCGGGCCGCAGGTCCTTGGGCAGTTGCAGCATCGGCTTCTTGAGCACATACGTGTCAATCAGCGCAGGCAGTCCTTCCAGATCCATGCTGTCCAACTGCGACATCAATCCATCGCGCTGGGCAGGCGTGAGCTGCGTCACATACGCAAGTACGTGTGACTGGTTGATCTTGGCAAGACGATCGGCGACATGGCTGGGCATGGCCGGAAGGTAGGAGCAAAGAACAAGGGCAAGCGCGACAGCAGCCCGCGAGAACAGCGGCGGGGGTAAGGCAATACTGATAACCGAATGCCGATAGCACGGCCGCGCGACTCGAACATGTGCCAACCGCTCGGGAACGCCCAGCCCTCACCCGCCGCCCCGCGTCCGCTTCTGCCCCCGCCCAGTCCGCCCCGACTTCTTGCGGGCCGCAGGCCGCGCACGCACGCGATCGGTCTTCGCCCACTCGTCAATTTCCTGCATCTGCGCGCGTAGCGATTTCACTCGCTCTGCCAAATGCCGCTTGTACTCGGCACGCGTGATGTCCCCAATACCCAGCAAAATCGCAAGCGCACTTTGATACGTGATGTACGAACCCAATCCCATGTATCGCTCAGACCAAAACACCAGCGATGCCGCCAGCCGCCGCGCCTGCGCAACCGGCAGCGGATCACAGTAATGCACACAATCAATATTGTTGATGCGCATCATCATCGCAGCGACCTTCTGCTCATCGGTCTTGCTCCGCGCAATCTCCTCATCGACCAACGCGTTGATCTGCCGCACCCACTCCACCCGCCCCAGGCTCTCGCCACGCAGCGTCAACTGCGCAAGCTCGCGATACAACCGCCCATCGCCATTACCCCGCGGCACCCCGCGTCGCTTGGATGTTCGCTTTGCCTCATTCATACCCCACGATAGAAGCTCTCGCGACGCATCCGCATCCCGCGCCTCGCATCGGCTGCGCTGAGCGACGCGTGACTGGCCCGCGCGTCCCGCTTTTGTTGTCGCACAGACCCTGTGTGCGATTGCGAAGCCGTTCTCTGTCGCGGCAAAGGCCCTTGCTGCAAGCGTTCCCGTCTGCATGACGGTCGCTCACCACAGCGACACCGACGCACACAAGCGAACACCCCACAACACCCGCACAAACTTCGCCACCACTCCAGCCTTCTCTCTGTGCCCTCTGTGATCTCTGTGTTGAAACTGCCTTTCATTCCACGCACAACGCTCAAGCCCAGCCCGCACGCCAACTCATCCCTGCAACGGCCGCAGCGCGGCGCGCACCGGACTGCCGTCAAAGCCCATCAACTTCAGCGGCGGTGCGATCAGTTCGTATTCGCCCGGCGCGATGTCGCGCAGCACCAGTCCTTCGAGGATCGCGATGCCGCGCTGGAAGATCGCGTTGTGGGCCAGCAGCTTTTTGTCATCAAACAGATCCACGCTGGGCGTGTCCACGCCGATGGTCGTGACGCCGCGGTCCGCGAGTGCGTCAATGAGCGCGGGTGACAACGCCGCGAAGTCCGTCGAGAAGGCGTGCGCATCGGGAAACGTCCCGGTCTTGAGCAGCACACGCGGATGCTTGATCGCGTCGAGCGGCATCGTCAGGTCGGCCGGCTGCACGCGCTCGCCGCGACGCGCGTTGACGGCGATGACGTGGCACGGGCCGATGTAATGCGTCAGCGGCATCTCGCCCACGCCCTGCGCATCCTGCGCGTAGTGGTTGGGTCCGTCGGCGTGGCTGCCTAGGTGCACCGTGCTGCGCAGCGTGCTCAGCGTCACGCTGTCACCCTTCTTGATTTCGCACAATACCTCGCGCGTGAGCGGCGAATCGCCCGGCCACACGCCGATTTTCTCCGTCAGTGCGTGCGAGATATCCATGATGGCCCGCTCGGTGATCTTCCCCGCGGCCAGCCGCGTCAGCAGCGGGCCCGCTTCCTCCAGCACGCGCGCCTTCCACGCCGCCGCATCGCTCGTGAGCAGCGATGCAGGCACCCGCGCCACCAGTGCATCCAGCACACCATCCAGCTCGCGCCCGCGCTGCTGCGCTGTCGCGTATGGCACCGTCGAGAAACTCACGAGGTTGTACTGCGGCGTGACCTTATCCGGGAAGGCCGCGTGGATCGTTTGCTCAATCTTCTTGCGATACAGAAACGCCGGCTGCCCGACCTTGTCGCGCATCTCAATGAAGTTGGCGAGTGCCATGTCCGCGATCGCATCCGCGTTGGGCTTGCGCTGGGCTTCAAACGCTTCTAACGCCGCGACGCGATCAGTCTTGTGCTCACGCAGACACGTCGCCAGCGCAAGGCAATCCTCGAACGCCGCGTTCATGCCTTGCCCATAAAACGGCACGATGGCGTGAGCGCTGTCGCCCAGCACGCACACCTTGCCGTTGTATTGCCAGGGCCAGCACCGCACCGTCACGAGCGAACTCGTCGGGTTCTTTGCGTAGTCATCCGCCAGCGTCGGCATGAGCGGCACGGCATCGCCGTATTGCTGGCTGAAGAACGACATGACCTGCTCGCGCGTCTGCAAGTTGGCGAAACTGTGCTCACCGCGGAACGGCCAGAAAAGCGTGCACGTGAAGCTCTTGTCGCGATTGGGCAGCGCGATCATCATCGAGCCCCCACGCGGCCAGATGTGCAGCGCGTGCGGCTCCATCGCGTACTCGCCGCCGGCCGTCGCCGGGATGTGCAGTTCCTTATAGCCGTGCTGCAAGTACGTCTGGCTGTACTCAAAGCGGTCAGTCTTCTGCAGGCGGCCCCGCACGGGCGAGAACGCACCATCCGCGCCCAGAATCAGCGATGCCTTCGCCGTCACCGTGCCGCCCGCCGTCGCAAACGTCGCTGACGGGGTATCGATGTCGATATCAAGACACGTGTGATCAAAGAAGAACGCAATGTTCTTGTACGCGCTCGCCGCGTTCAGCAGCGCAATGTTCAGCCCACCGCGCGACACGGAGTTGATCGCATCATTCGCGTCGTGGCTGTACGGCTGATACACCGGCACACCGCCCGCCAGCGGGTGAATCATCCGCCCCGGCATGCGAATGGCTTCATCACGCATCACCAGCGTGTCCAGTCCAGCTCCCGCAAGCCCCGTGATGCCGCGCACGCTGAGTGCAAGGTTGATCGATCTGCCGCCCGCGTACCCCGCGCGCCGTGGATCGCTCCGCCGCTCGTACACGCTCACGCTGTAGCCGTCCTGCGCCAGGTAACACGCCAGCAGCGAGCCCGCCAGCCCCGCGCCGATGATGATGACATGCTTCGAATCACTGCTCATGAAGTTCCTTCCGGGCCTCGACGGGCTGAACAAATCCTGCAAGCATCACACACAGAGCAATCAGCGGAACACATCGTTCATGACCTGCACCAGCCGCCACACATCATGAAACGAGTTGTACAAGGGCGCGGGCGCCACACGAATGACATTGGGCTCGCGGAAGTCGCAGTACACGCCGCGCTCCAGCAGCGCGTGCGATGTCTGCCGCGTCGCGCCCTCAATCACCAGTGATAGCTGTGCCCCGCGCTGCACAGGGTCCGTGGGCGTCAGCACGCGCAGCCGCTTCGCGACCGGTGTTGCATGCAGCAACTGTTCCATGTAGCCCGTCAACGTGACGGACTTTGCCCGCAGCTTCGCTATCGTCGCCCGATCAAACAGCGCGAGCGACTCGCGCAGCGGCGCAAGCGCCAGCACGGGCGGATTGCTCAATTGCCACGCATCGGCACTCTGCACAGGCGAAAAGTCCGGGCCCATTCTGAACCGCGTCGCAGGGTCATTACCCCACCAACCCGCAAACCTTGGCAGCGCCGCGTTCGCCTTCGCCTCCTGGGTGTGCCGCTCATGCACAAATGCACCCGCCACCGCGCCCGGTCCGCTGTTGAGATACTTATACGAACACCACGCCGCAAAGTCGCAGTTCCAGTCATGCAGCTTCAGGTGCGCATTGCCCGCGGCGTGCGCCAAGTCCCACCCTGCCACAATACCGCGATCTTGCGCAAACTTTGTGATCGTCGCAATATCAAACAGTTGCCCCGTCAGATAGTTCACCCCGCCCAGCATGATCAGCGCAATGCTGTCGCGCTCGCGATCAATCGCCGCGAGAATGTCCTCTGTCCGCAGCGTCGCTTCACCTTCGCGAGGCTTCAGCCGAATGAGCCCCTTCGCCCGGTCAAAGCCCGCGAACTTCGCGTGGTAGTCAATCTGACTCTGCACCGCATACGAGTCCGACGGAAACGCTGTGTCTTCAATCACGATCTTGTACCGCGAAGCAGTGGGGCGGTAGAACGACACCATGAGCAAGTGCAGATTCGTCGTCAGCGAGTTCATCGCCACCACTTCGTTCGGCTTGGCGCCAACCAATCGCGCCAGCGGCTCGCGCACTTCCTCGTGATAAGGCAGCCACGGGTGCTTGGCGGCAAAGTGCCCCTCCACGCCCAGTCGCGCCCAGTCATCCAGTTCCTGCTCCAGCGCGCTGCGCACGCTCTTGGGTTGCAACCCCAGCGAGTTGCCCACAAAGTACAGCGTCGTGCCGGTCTTGCTTGCCGGAAAGTGAAACTGCTGCCGCAGCGATGCAAGCTCATCCCGCGCGTCCTGCGCCAGCGCAAACGCCTCGCTCATGTCCACCGCCTGCCCCACGCCGCGTGCCGTGTCGTTCATGCCCGACGGTAGGTTTCCCGCCGCGCGAGTAAACTTGCGCATGGACCAGTCGACTATCGACCGCCTCGCCCTCGACGCCGCCTACGAGCAGGCCCGCAAAAGCAAACGCGAAGGCGGCATCCCCATCGGCAGCGCCCTCGTCAATCGCGAGGGCATCATCGTCGCCCTGGGCCACAACCTCCGCGTGCAAACCGGCGACAGTACCGCCCACGCCGAGACAGTCTGCATTCGCAACGCCGGCCGCCGCCGCGACTGGCACACCCTCACACTTGCCAGCACCCTCAGCCCCTGCGCCATGTGCAGCGGCACCGCCGTGCTGCACCGCATCCCTCGCGTCGTCATTGGTGAGAACACGACGTTCCAAGGCCGCGAAGACTGGCTCCGCGCCGCAGGCATTGAAGTTATCAACCTGCACGATCAGCGCTGCATCGCCATCATGCGAGAGCTCATCGCGACCAAGCCCGACCTGTGGAACGAAGACATCGGCGTCCCCGAGTGATCGTGCGGCGCACCTTCGCGCTCACACCGGAAACACACCACTGCCCGCGCGTTCTTTGCCGCAATACAGGCACTTGGCATGCTTGGGCGCGTTAGGCCGCTGACACGCCGGGCAGTTCCAAGGCCCCACGCGCACTTTGCCATCAAGCTGCCCGTCAGACAGGTCAATGTCCTGCACGCGCCGCTCCAACTCTTCATCCGTCACACCCAGCTTCTCGCGCATCAGCGTCCACATGGCAAGGTTCGCCAGCACCAGCGCATCGACGCGTTGCTGCAGTCGCTCCACATCGCTGCTGCGCTCGCGAAACGCCCCTTGCAGGTCCGTCGCCCGCTGATTCGCTTCGTTGATCCGATTGTGTTGATGCAGATCCCACAAAAAGCCAAGCATGCGTGTCCCTCCTGTCGCGACTCCGTCAATCGCAATCACTCGCGATCAACAACCCGGCTCGCTCGCAGTGCGCACCGCACAACCAGCCACCCAGACGTCGCCACCGTATCACCCATCATTCGGCAATCACGCATCGCGATTGCAGCGACCCGCCCGCACGCTCACTTCGTCGGTGCCGGCACATGCTGATCGATCAAAATCGGGTTGCCATCCGGATCCGTCAGCACGATGTACGCCGGCCCC
>VYMG01000047.1_pt1 | contig 121792 bp, 95 predicted proteins | sample 5115261 | NCBI WGS metagenome assembly VYMG01 (sample SAMN12291781, study PRJNA351875) | freshwater metagenome | isolation source: freshwater lake | place: USA: Michigan, Wintergreen Lake | collected 2013-08-08
AAGAAGTTGAGATTTTCTGGGTGGGCGGGGCTGGGTTGTGCAGCGGCGCGCGCACGAAGGTGGATGTGCGTGTTTGTGCGCGCGCTGGTGGGAGGTGTGTGCGCGCGGGGGTGAGATGCGTTGCGTGGTGAGCGCGGGCGTTCGTTGGTGGACTGATGCAAGGAGGAAGGGAGGCCCTTCCTCCCTGCACCCTCCTTCCCGGTATGGGTGCGCGGGTGTGCAACGACGAGTACGGAAAGAAACACAGGCAGCCCGCAGAGCCGGGCAGCCTGTGGCATGTCACCGGGTGGTAGTTGAGGCGTTGCCACCGGCCTCGCAGTCCGTTGCCAATTGAAGTTGTGCCACCCGCCTCACCTGCTCACGCCGGCTCCAGATCGACCCTCGCTGGCGCTCGGGTTTGTTGTCTTTGCTTCGGTACTCCGTCTCTCCGGTACTCCGGTACTTCGCACTCTGGCACTCTGGCACTCGGGACTCCGGGACTCCAGGACTTCGTGCCCGGGGAGGAGGCCGGGCCTACCGTCGCCAGTCATTGGTGCCCTCGGGACGGTGGTCACGTGCAAAGCGTGCCACTGCCGCGCGGGTGAAAAGGGAAGTGTGGTGAGAAGCCACCGCGGACGCGCCGCCGTATGGGGTGTTGACGCATAGATCGAAGCGAGTGAGAACTCGCGGCCACTGGTCGGCACATGCTGGAAAGCGTGTGCTGCCGGGAAGGCTGATCTGTGCGAGAGCCCTGAGCCGGAAGACCTGCCAGCGACATGGTTCGGGCCCTCGCGAATGGCGTGCATTTGCACGTCGGGGCTGAAGACCGTGGCGAGTGCGCACGCTTTTCCGCGTATTTCGCCCACGATCCTCCGCTTATTTCGCGAAGATGCCGCGCGTGCGGCAATGGGCCCCGGTCAGAGCCACGCTGGCTCTGGTTGGAAGGCTGCCTTGCGCGAAACAAGGCATGCGGCCTGGCGGTGACGCGGGCGGAAGGTTTGGCGGTATGTTGTTTTCATTTGGTCGATCGGGCGCGGGCGCTGCGATGGTGGTGCTGTGCGCGGTGAGCGGAACGGCGATGGCGAGCGGCAACCCGTGGGCGGATAGCGTGGTGAGTTATGTGCAGGGGAGCAATGCCAACGCAGATCATCTGGTCGCGAGCAATGCGCTGGGCGGCCCCGAGCGCGTGACGGGCGAGGATTCGCCCTTTGGTTCGTTTCCTGGCAGTGTGACGCCGTTCGCGGGCGCGTTTGGGTTTGGTGAGTTTGTGTCGATTGGCGCGGGCGGCTCGCTGACCGTGCGGTTTGATGAGCCGGTGATGAATGACCCGCTGAATCCGTTCGGCGTGGACCTGCTGGTGTTTGGCAATTCGTTCTTCACCACCAGTGACTTTGTGACGCCGCGCACGACGGGCATCAGCAGTGATGGCGGCGTGGTGGAGGTGTCGGCGGATGGGATCACGTGGTTTGTCGTGCCTGGCGCTGCCGATGGGCTGTTTCCGACGCTGGGGTTCAGCGATGAAGTCAACGCGTTCGGCGGGCCCACCGGCAACGTGCCGAGTGACTTCACGAAGCCTGTCAATCCGGCGTTCAACTGGCAGAACAAGACGCTCAGTGAGTTGATCACGGGGTATGACGGCAGCGGTGGCGGGCTGGGGATTGATATTGGTGCGGTGGGCGGCGGGCTGTCGCAAATTTCGTTTGTGCGCGTGAGCGTGCCGGCGGGCAGCGGCGTGGATGTGGAGATTGACGCGTTCAGTGATGTGACGGCGATTCCGTCGCCGGGAGCGGGTCTCGTGCTGGTCGCGAGCGTCGCGGGTGTGATGCGGCGGCGGAGAAAGTAAGGAAGTGAGCCTTCGCGCGGTGCGAAAGCGCTGCGCGAGGATTTGAAGCGTTTGAATGGACAACTTCGTGCAGGGGCGTGCGCACGTGCGCTGGGTGTGGCGTGGGCGTGCGGGACTTGTGCGCTTGCGCAGCCTCATGACCCGGCGGGGACGTGGCCGACGTTTGCGGGCGGGAACGCGCGGAACGCGGTGTCGCGGCATGGGTTGCCTGATGTGGCGAATCCGGCGTGGACGTTGAACCAGTATGAGGGACTGGCGATTGCGTGGATTCCGCAGGCGACGCCTGTGGTGGACGCGTCGCACGTGTTTGCGGTGGGGAGCACGCAGGCGGCGGGGCAGGGGCGCGAGTTCGCGCTGTTTGCGGTGTCGCGCGAGACGGGGCTGGTGGCTTGGCGCGCGGTGCTGGTGCAAGGGCCGATGCTGGAGAGTCAGGCATCGCCCGCGATTGACGTGGGCAACGGCACGGTGATTGTCGCGGCAGGCAGCACGCTGGCGGCGTGGGCGACAGGTGATGGTGCGCTGCGGTGGAGCGTGACGCTGCCGCAGCAGTTGGTGAATGCGAGTCCGCTGGTGACGAGCGACCGGGGAAGTCGCGATCGCGTGCTGGTGACGACGTACAGCCCCGGACCGAGTTCGGGAGAGTTGGTGTGCGTGAACGTGGATGCGTTTGATGCGCAGAGCAATCCGTGGCAGCCGGGCGAAGTGGTGTGGAGCGTTGCGATTGGATTGACCAGTGGCAACACGCCGGCGATGCTGCCCCGCGCCTTGGGCGGGGATGATCGCGTGGTGGTGTCGACCATTGGCGAGACGGGGCTGGTGCCGGGCGCGATCATGGCGTTTGATGTGGGGGCGAGCGTGGCGCCGCAGCCGCTGTGGACGTTTGAGAACACGCGGCCGCAGGGGTTCTTCGGTGGATGCACGCTGGCGGTGGGAGCGAGCGGGCGGGTGGAGGTGACGGCGGCGTCGTATGCGTTTGGTGGCGGCATCAGCAGCGCGAACACGGTGCGACTGGATGCGATGACGGGGACGCTGCTGGGTGACACGCCGACGAACCGGACGAACGCGAATCCGATCGTGCTTGCATCGCGTCGGATTGCGCTGGCGACTGGGATTGGCGGGTTTGGGAGTGCGCCGAGCCTGTTGTGGCTGGATGGGAATCTGGGAGCCGGCGCGACGATCACGAATTCGGCGCATGACACGTGGGTTGACACAGATGGTGACGGGCGGTATGACGTGGGCGAGTATCTGCGATTGAGCGGGTACAACGCGCAGCCCGCGGCGAGTGTGTTTGCGGGTGTGCCTCGATTGCTGGTGCCCACGATGCAGGTGGCGGGAACAACGGTGAGCAGCGGCGCGGCGCTGAGTGTGATAGATCCATCACGGGCGGCGACGCAGGCGGGGTTTGTCGTGCAGCAGACGCAGATGGCCGGGGGCAGCGTGGCGCTGGCGGGAGCGAATGCGTACAGCGTGGGAAGCAGCGGGCTGGTGGCGTTTGGTCCTGTGCCGTCACGGTTTGATGTGAACGGGGATGGGCGGCGCGGCGTGGATGATCTATACGCGTGGGCTTCGGGCGGCGGACAGCGTGACGTGACGGGCGATGGCGTGATCAATGGCGCGGACCTTGACGCCCTGCGGGCGTTGCTGCGCAGCGATGAGACGCGAGTGCTGGAGGAGCGGCGATGAGGAAGCGACGACACAGACTCGCGGCGGAACGCGGCGGCTTCACACTGGTGGAACTGCTGGTGGTGATCGCGGTCATCGCGCTGCTGATCGGAATCTTGCTGCCGTCACTGGGGGCGGCGCGGAACGCCGCTCGCCAGACGGTGTGCTCGAGCAATCAGCGGCAACTGATCACGGCGTGGATGATGTACGCCAACACACATCGTGACTTCGCGATGCCTGCGGCGAGTTTCGCGGAAGACGACGCGGGGAGCGGCGCGACGTACTGGTGGGGACGCGTGGAGAGCAGTGACACGAACGGGGTGTATGTTGATCATCGCGCGGGATTCGTCGCGGCGTTTCTGGATGCGGAACTGAGCCGCGCGAGTGTGTTTGAGTGTCCGGCGCAGCCGTGGGGCACATATCGCCCACAAGGCGCGCCGCAACCAACAAGCACATTTGGATACAACGGGTACTTCTTGTCTCCTTCTCGCACCCCTGGATGGTCGAGCGTGATCGGGCGACGTCCGTGGCGAAGAGTGGCCGATATCCGCATCCCTTCGTCGCTTTTTGTCTTTGCGGACACGATGATTTTTTTGCAAGGTGCGCGCAACTGCGCTTTGCTGGATCCGCCTTTGCTTTATGATGGTGTCTCGGGATGGGACATCAACGGCTCACCAACCACGTCGTTCCGCCATGGCGGGAACGTTTCGCGCGGCGTCCCCGGCGCGACGGTGACAGCACGCGCGGATGGCAGCGTGCGGGCGACGCGTGGCGAGGGGTCGTGGATCACGCAGGGCTTGATCGGATCGGTGGGGGGTGCGACGCAGAGCGCGCTGGAGGCGCACTACGTGCCCGACTGGCGCGAGTGGTGAACCCGTGCGGAGGTGCCGCATGAGTGTTGATCGCTGCATCTGCCGAAACGTGACTTTCAAGCACCTGATTGAACTGAGCAAGCACCTGGGGTGCGACATGGAGAAGTTGCAGGAGGCCACGGGCGCCGGGCAGGGGTGTGGGATGTGCGTGCCTTATCTCTACGTGGCGGTGCAGACGGGCAAGTCGCGCATCGCGCTGATGTCCAACGCGCAGAGCGAACGGGTGATGAGCGAAGTGCGGGCCAACAAACCTCAACAGGCGTGAGGCGGCGCGGCTCAGCGGACGCCCGCACGATTGAGGCGAGCGATAGCGGCGTAAGCCTTCTCAGCCTGCGCGCCCTCGGGGAAGCGATTTGTGAACTCACGGTACTGCTGCAGGGCTTCGGCCTGACGACCGAGTTTTTCGAGGCTTGCGGCGTAACCGAGCCGGCTGAGTCTGGCGTCGGGCTTCTGCGCAAGGACCTGCGCGTATGCGTCTGCGGCGCCTTGCCAGTCCTTGAGTTCCTGCTTGCATCGGCCCAGCACCGAGAGGGCGGTGGAGTCGCCTTCCGGCGCCAGCGGCATGGCGCGCTGGACCTGCGCGAGAGCGGCCTTGGCATCTTCCTTCTTGTCGAGCAGCGCGTTGGCATGTGAGATGATGGCGATGAAGGCGCTGGCACTCTCGCCACGAGCGGTTTCAGCGAGCGTGAAGTTCTCGCTCATCTCCTTCCAGCGTTCGCGTTCCATGGCGATGCGGGCCTTCATCATGTAGCCGAGAAACTCGCCGCGTCCGTCGGGAAGATCGATGAGGGCCTGAGCCTGTTCGCCGGCCTTCTTCCAACTGCCGCCGGCGATGCCAGGGGCCTGGATGTAGTACTCGGCGAGGCCGACGCGCGGCTCGATGAGCGTGCCGTCGATGCGGAGGGCTTCGAGGTAGGCGTCGCGGCCTTCTTCAGCAAGACTGAGTTTGTCGAGTGCGCCGGCGATGCTGATGCTCATGAAGGTGTGACCTGCGTGGGTCATGCGATAGACGGCGTTGTCGGGCTCGAGCTTGACGACTTCACGCATGAGATCACGGGCCTTGCGGAAGTCGTTCTGGCGTGCGGCGAGCAGCGACTGCGCGTACTTCACGCGATGTGGGGCTTCTTCTGCTTGCGTGGCGGCGCTGATGGCCCGCTCTGCCTCCGCGATCTGTTCAGGTGTGAGCGTGGTGCCGGGGCGCCTGATGGCGGTGATGGCATCTTCAAGCGTCGCGAAAGTTGCGGCGGATGTCGGCGCGACGGGGGCACTTGGAGCGGTGTCTGCAGGTGTGGCGTCTGCGACAGGCGCATCAGTCTGCGCATGAACGCCTGTAGCCATGAACATGACCATACCGAGCACGACTGTCGCCTGACGCTTGACGCTTTGCATGGTCGACATTGTTCGTGATCTGAATCCCGCAGTTTCATGAAACGTGCCCACCGATCCGCGCGTAGCAACGGCCATGAACTTTGCCACAAGCGCCGCATCCACTCGTCGTCACTTCCTCGCTTCCACCGCCGGACTGGCAGCGGGAGCCGTGCTGCTTGGCGGGGCGGGCGGCGCGTTCGCCCTGGAGGCGGATGACGCGAAAAAGGCGGAAAGCGGCGGGAAATCGCTGCGAATTCTGATTCTGGGCGGGACTGGCTTTCTTGGGCCGGCGGTGGTGGAAGCGGCCAAGGCGCGCGGGCACAGCCTGACGCTGTTCAATCGCGGGAAGACCGAGAAGCGCATCGGCGAGATCGACGGTGTGGAGAAATTGTTCGGCAACCGCGATCCGGAGAAGCACAGCGAAGAGACGGACGACACGAGTCCCAAGGGGCTCTCGCAGATTGAGGATGCGATCGCGAGCGGCACGCGTTGGGATGCGGTGGTGGACACGAGCGGCTACGTGCCGCGCATCGTGCGGGCGAGCGCCGAACTGCTGAGCAAGGCGAGCGATCAGTACGTGTTCATCAGCACGATTTCGGTGTATGCCAACAACAACATCGCGAATGAAGATGAGTCGGGCGAGATCGCCACGACACCGACGCCCAGCAGCGAGCAGGTGACCAACGAGCAGTACGGGCCGCTCAAGGCGCTGTGTGAGCAGGCGGCGGAAGCGGGGATGCCCGGGAAAGTGACCAACATTCGTCCGGGCTTCATCGTGGGGCGCGGTGATCCGACGGATCGATTCATCTACTGGCCCTGGCGCATGGCGGAAGGCGGCACGATGCTCGTGCCGGGCGATGCGCAGACGCCCGTGCAGTTCATCGATGTGCGCGACCTCGCGGAGTTTGTCATTCGCTGCATTGAACGCAAGACCGTGGGCGTGTACAACGCGACGGGTCCCAATGTGACCAGCGACACGCTGCTGACGCAGGGGCAGTTCATGGAGGCGTGTGCCGCGGCGGCGAAGGCAACGGGCAAGGAAGCGGCGACTGTCAAGTACGTGCCGTGGCAGTTCATCGTGCAGCAGGGCCAGCCTGTCAACTTCGGCATTCTGGTGCCCAACGACGGCGAAACGGCGGGCTTTGCAAGCCGCAACTGCGCCAAGGCGATCGCTGCGGGGCTCACGTTCCGAGCGCCTGCTGATACCTGCACCGATGCGCTGACGTGGTGGCCCAGAGAAGTGGAGCGCCGCACGCGCGTGGGCAACAAGATGATTGAGGACGCGAAGACAGCGGGGCGGCCTGCACCCGGCACCATCGAGCAGTTGACGGCGATGCGGGCCGGACTGTCGAAGGAGCAGGAAGGCGCGATGCTCAAGGCCTTTGCGGGGTAATGCGCGGGCGGGCAGCATGGCGCGGACGGGCGTGTTGCTGGTTGGCGGGCGCGCTCGCTATATTTGTGCCCCTATGCCCATCACCATTCTGCAACACTCCGTCGTCGGTGCACCTGCTCGCCTTGCCGCGTCGCTGCGCGACCATGGTTTCGCGCTGGACATCCGCCGGCCCGACCTGCATGGGATTGGCGCGGGCGGAGCGCCGCGCGATCTGGACAACGTGCAAGGCCTGATCATCATGGGCGGCCCGCAGAATGTGACCGACATTGACAAGCACGAGTGGATGAAGCACGAGGTGGAACTGATCAAGCAGGCTCACACCCGTGAACTGCCCGTCATCGGCATCTGCCTGGGTGCGCAGCTCATCGCGCACGCACTGGGCGGGCAGGTCGCGCCGCGTGAGAAATCGGCGGTGGGCTTCTATCCCATGAGTCTGACGCCGGTCGCGCACACCGATGCGCTGATGGCGGGCATTCGGTGGAATCATGATCAGTTGTTCAGTTGCGGTCAGGAGATCAAGACTCTCCCCGCCGGCGCGACCTTGCTGGCCAGCAGCAAGCACACCAAGCATGTGGCCTTCAAGGCGGGCATCCGCACCTTTGGCAGTGTGTTCCACTTTGAGTGCGACAAGCCTGGCGTTGAGAAGCTCTTTGCGGAAAGCAAGGACCTGATGAGCGGCGCGGGCGTGACGGAGAGCGAACTGCGCGTGCAACTCGACCAGAAGTACGACGAGTATGCTCGCCTGAGCGATCGTCTGTGCGTCAACCTCATCAACTTCTGCTTCCCGACCACGCGCAAGCTGTCCGCGTAAACGTCCTCACCGCGGAGCCGCTCGCAGCAGCGCACTGTCCTCGCGCGCAACAAACGTTGCACCCTGCGCATTGACCGCCGGTAGCAGCACCGTGTCACCGGTCTTGATCGCCACCGGATCAAAGTTCTCGCCGCGCAGCTCGCCGCTGCCGCACACCAGCATCAGCACCAAGGGCCGCTTCGCAGGCGGCTCCAGTTGCAGCGTGGCCGCCTGTCCGCTCGCCGGACGCATCTCATCCAGATCAAAATACCCGGTCGTCACCAAGCGCGTGTGCGCCGACCCAGCCTTGAACTTCGTCGCATCCCGCGCCTGCTCCCACTGAATGCACATCAGGCTCTGCTCAAGGTGCAGCTCGCGCCCGGTGCGGCCCCAGTCATACACGCGGAACGTCGTGTCACTGGGTGTCTGCACTTCCGCCACCAGCACGCCCGCGCCAAGCGCATGCACCGTGCCGCTGGGCAGGTTGTGACATTCTCCAGGCACCGCATCCACTGCTTCGAGCAGATCAACCACGGCCGCGCCGTTGTTCTCGCTCATCGCGTCAGCAAACTCAATCTTCGTGACGCCCGGCTTCACACCCTTGTAGATCTTCGCACCCTTCTCCGCACTCAGAATGTACCAGCACTCCGTTTTCAGGTGCGCATGCGGATACATCCTGCAATACGCCGGACTGGGGTGCACCTGCACCGACAAGTTCTCACGCGCATCCAGAAACTTGATCAGCAGCGGAAACCCGCCCGACGCAGTCGGCACCACATCGCCCATCAGCCCCGGCCCCCACGCCCCGATCGCCTGATGCAGCGTCTTTCCTGCCATTGCGCCATTGCGAATGACGCTGCGGGCTGCGCTGCCACCTGCGCCGCTGGCGCTGGTGGCGGCCAAGTCGGCCAGCTCCCAGCTCTCGCCGATTCTGTCACCTGGTTTGACGGCCTTGCCCACGCAAGCCAGCGCGTCGCCGCCCCACACTTTGGGGTAGAGCATGGGTTCAAACAGCAGCGGGTAGGGCGCGGCGTGGGGCATGGAGGACGATATCGGCCAAAGAGCAGCGTGAATTTTGAAGCTGACAACGGACATGTTGGCGGCGGCGGACGTCTTCAGCCAGGGAGTATGCCGCTTGTCAGTGGCGAGATGGCAGCTTTCTGCGGGCCTGTGACATGTTCTTGGGTTGGCGGTGCGTACCGGCGGCTACACGCCCGCCACGTCGACCACTTCCAGTTCCGCGCTGGTTCGGCCGTTCCATGACGAGATTTTGGGCGTTGCCAGCAAGTCGATGGTTGCGCCATGAGGGATCTGCATGATGCGGTCGGCCCAGTTCCACGCGACGCAGCGCATGGCTGCGCCGCGGGTGGAGACGGCGAAGGTCAGATGCTTGCCGGTGGTGCCCAGCAACTGCGGGCGCGCGCTGACGCGGGCACCTTCGACGCGGAGACGCACAAATGGATTGTCACGCCCGAAGGGAGCCAGTTTCTCAAGTTGCGCGACACTGGCGACGGAGATTTCGTCAATGCTTGCGACCGTGTCATAGCGGTGCTTGGCGACCAGGTCAGCCGGGGTGATGGCGCCGTAGGCGTGTGTGGTGAAGGCATGCGTGAAGGCATCCAGCGAATCACGCGAGAGCGTGAGGCCCGCGGCCATGTCGTGGCCGCCGTACTTGGTCAGGTGCTTCGAGCAAGCGTGGAGTCCGGCGTGCAGGCTGAAGCCATCGATGGAGCGACCCGAGCCGTGACAGATGCCCTCGTGCTCGCGCAGGAGGATTGTGGGACGATGGAATTTCTCGACCAATCGCGAGCAGACGATGCCCACGACGCCCGGATGCCAGTCGGCGTGCGCCAGCACGATGGCGCGGCGGTCAGGACCCGTCATGCCCGCGGCCTCGGCAAGTTCGACGGCTTGCTGAAAGATCGCACGTTCGCTGGCGCGACGCTGGTCGTTCTGGCGAGACAACTGTTCTGCGATGGCGATGGCGCGTTGGCCCGTGGCGGTGGTGAGCAGTTCCACGGCTTCGCGAGCGTGTCCCATGCGTCCGCATGCGTTGAGGCGCGGGCCCAGCTTGAAGCCCACGTCGTCGGCCTTGACGTTCTCGCCGGCGAGGTCGCTGGCTTCGACCAGGGCGCGCAGACCTTCGAGTTTGCTGTGCTTGATGCGAGAGAGGCCCCAGCGGGCGATGACGCGATTTTCGTCAACCAGCGGCACGACGTCGGCGATGACGCCCAGGCTGGTCAGGCCCAGCAGTTCCAGCAGTGTCTCGCGCAGGTGGTCCGGCAGTTTGTTCGTGCCTGCGGCCAGCGTCATCATGCGCCACGCGAGCTTGAAAGCCACGCCCGCGCCGCAGAGTTCACCGAATGGGTACGCGCTGCCCGGCAGGCGAGGATGCACGAGGGCGCACGCATCGGGGAGGACCGGGTTGTCTCCGGCGGGCAGGTTGTGGTGATCGGTGATGATGAGGTCTTTGCCCAGTTGCTTCACCACGCGGGCGGGCTCGACTGCGGTGATGCCGCAGTCGACGCTGATGATGAGATCGGCGCCTTGTTTGATCAGTTCCTGCAGGCTGTCGGCGTTGAGGCCGTAGCCTTCTTCGAGGCGATGGGGGACATAGGTCTGCACGCGCGCCTGCGGGGCGATGGCCCGCAAGGCGTGGAACAGGATGGCGGAAGCCGAGATGCCATCGACGTCGTAGTCACCATAGATGACGATGCTCTGACCGGCGTTGGCCGCGTCGAGGATGCGCTGGGCCGCTCTGTCGAGCCCTGGCATGCGCGAGGGGTCGTGGAGCATGGCCATCTTGGGATTGAGAAATGCCTCCGCGGCGTCGCCCGTCAGCACGCCGCGTGCGGCGAGAACACGCTGCACCAGCGGTGCGTTGCGAGCAGTCTCGGCGCGAGGGGTCCACACGCTGCAAAGGCCGCGGACAGCCACGCCTTCGGTGTTCGCGGCGGGCTTGGCTTCAATCTGGCTGGCGATGGCGGCGTGGGTGTGCATCCGTGCGGGCAACGGTACGCGGGGCGAGAGGTTGTCACGCCTTGGAGAGCAGTGCGACCACATGCACTTCCACCGCCCGGCCTTCACCGACGGCGTCGACCTTTTCGTGCGTCTTGCCCTTGAGGTTCACCTGGCTGAGGTCGAGGCCCAGGACGCGGGCGATGTTGGCTCGCATCTGGTCCTTCACGGGGCTGAGTTTGGGCCTTTCAAGGATGACGGTGCAATCGAGATTGGCGATTTTGTAGCCGGCCGCGACCACACGGGCACCCGCTTCCGCAAGAAAGACCTCGCTGTTCTGGCTTTCGTGGCGAGGGTCGGTATCGGGAAAGAGCTGGCCTATGTCGGGTAGTGCCAAGGCGCCCAGCAGGGCGTCGGTGACGGCGTGGTAGAGGGCGTCGCCGTCGCTGTGAGCGATTGGGCCGCGATCATGCGGAAGTTTGACGCCACCCAAAATCATCTCGCGCCCGGCCCCGACAGGCGGACGCGGTTCGAGGCGGTGAAGGTCGTATCCGTGACCGATGCGGACGGGGAGCATGAGCGAGGGTACGAGCGGGGGACGGGTGAGGGGTTCACGGGAGTGTATTTTGCCCGTGAGCCGACCCAGGCCTCGACCGAAAACTCACGACCCGGCAGGCTTGCCGCCGATATCCTTGCCGATCACTCAACCTGCCCGGAGGGCGGGGTTCACGAGGCATGTATGCGCAAAACCGTTCCCAGCCGCAAGTCTGTCGCCTTCATCACCGGCGTGCTCGCCGTCGCCAGCGTGCTGGCCCTGCCGGGTTGCCAGCAGTTTGAGCGGTACACGTATCGCAGTGATGTTCACAGCCAGAAGACCATCACGCTGCTGGACACCAGCAACGGCGAGAAGCTGCTGACCGTGGAGATTCCCTCGGGCCAGCAACTGAATATGGTCTTTGACAGCGATGATGTCACGGCTGAAAAGCGCGGGCATGACACGCTCCGCTGGGCTGTGCGCAAAATCGGCGATGACACCGTGAGCGGCGGCAACGTGATGCAGGTGCCTCCGCCCAGCAGCCGTCGGATTGATATGTCGCTGCGGCAGTAACGCGGTCGAACCAGATCAGACACACGAACCGGTGGTGCGCCTTGTGCGTACGCCGGTTTTGTCATGTGGACGCCTGATGGGTCGGCTTGGAGGACAGCGGAAGACCCCGGCCCTCTACGCTTTCTTCAGTTGGCCATGCCACCATGGGTCAGACACCTCTCCATGTCTCGTCGTGACCGAATCTGAACCATCTCCGCCCGCGCGCAAGCAAGGCAAGGCCGCCCGCCTGCTGAGCCTTGTGGGCTTGACGCCGCCCGGATACAGCGGGGAAGCGGCTCGCAGTGCGGTGCGAAGATATCCGAAGGCGATCAAGAACGCGTTGACCTTTCGCGGGAGCGACGGTGGGATGATTGATCCGGCCGCGCTGGAGCGCATGGCAGCCGCGCCGCTGGCGGCGATGTGGCTGGGGCATGCGACGGTGCTGCTGCGGGTGGATGGGCGGTGGGTGTTGACGGATCCGGTCTTCTCGCATCGCATTGGCGTGTCGGCGGGGCCGCTGATTCTGGGCGTGCCGCGGCTGGCGCCTGCGGTTGATCCGCGGAGTCTGCCGGCGATTGATGCGATTCTCGTCAGTCATGCGCACTTTGACCATCTGGATCGCCCGAGCCTCAAGCAACTGGCCAGCAAGAAGACGCAGGTGGTGACGAGTCAGCACACGCGCGGGCTGATTCCGCGTGGGTTTGGCAGCGTGCGTGAGATGCACTGGGATGAGCTGCTGGAGGTGGAGGGGATGCAGCTGCGTGCGATACGGCCGAACCACTGGGGCGCGCGGACGATGTGGGACAAGCATCGGGGGTTCAATAGTTATGTGTTTCGCGCGGGTGGCCAGTCGGCGTTGTTTGCGGGCGATACAGCGGACAGCCGGGGTTATGCCGGGCTTGGACCTGTTGACCTGAGTATCTTCGGGATTGGCGCGTATGACCCGTGGATTCATGCGCATGCCAGCCCCGAACAAGTGTGGCGCATGCATAATGAGGCGGGCGGCGCGTATCTGCTGCCGATGCATCACAGCACGTTTGAACTGAGTGATGAGCCGGTCGATGAACCGCTCCGTCGTCTGCTCGCGATAGCAGGGGATCAGGCGGGCCGCGTAGTGGGGCGGGGCCTGGGCGAGGTGTGGACCAAGTGATGCACAAAGCCGTATTTCGCGGATGAAAGCGACGCAAGAATGCTCTGCATGCTGCGCACGAGCGACCTCGATTACAACCTGCCTGAGAGCGCGATCGCGACCACCCCTGCGGAGCCGCGTGACAGCGCGAAGCTGCTTGTCGTGCGGCGCAATGATCCGCACTACGTGGAACACATGCGGGTGCGCGATCTGCCGATGCTGCTGGAGGCGGGCGACTGCATGATCGTGAACGCGACGAAGGTGATGCAGGCGCGGTTTGAGGGTGTGCGAGCGGACACGGGCGGGCGTGTGGAAGGCTTGTACCTTGGCTCCGGGCCGGTGATTGATGGGGCGCGGACGTGGGGCGTGCTGCTGCAGGGCAAGCGGATGAAGGAAGGCGTGCATGTGGCGCTGCATCGCGCGAATGACACACCCAGCGGGCTGCGCCTGCGACTGCTGAGCAAGGATCCGCGCGAGATGGGCGCCTGGCTGGTTGCGCTCGAGCGCGAGACTGGCGAGGCGTTTCGTGATGGTGAGACGCATGACACGCAGTTGTTGGACGCGATCGGTCGGCCGCCCCTGCCGCCTTATATCGTGCGCGCGCGCAAGCACAGCGGGCAGGACAAGTCGCAGGACTATGACAAGTCGCGGTATCAGACGGTGTACGCGCATGATGACAAGGCGGTGAAGCACGTTGACCCGCGAGAGAGTCTGCAGACGGCCCAGGGCTCTGTCGCGGCGCCGACGGCGGGGCTGCACTTCACGCCGGAACTTCTGGACAAGCTTGCAACGCAAGGTGTGCAGCGTGAGGAAGTGACGCTGCATGTGGGGCTGGGCACGTTCAAGACGGTGGAGAGCGAGTACATCGAGCAGCATGCGATGCACAGTGAGCGGTGCTACATGGATGCGGCGGTGCGGCAACGCATTCTGGCGACGCGAGCGGCGGGCAATCGCGTGTTGTGCGTTGGCACGACAGCGGCACGCACGGTGGAGAGCTATGCGAGGATGGCGGATCATCCGTCAGACTGGCTGGACACGAACATACTGATCACGCCGGGGTATGAGTGGCGCTGGACGGATGCGATGCTGACGAACTTTCACCTGCCCAAGAGCACGCTGATGGCGATGATCGCAAGCCTGCTGGGTGATGAGGGCGGCGAGACGGGCGTGGAGCGGCTAAAGCGGTACTACCGCACGGCGCTGGAGCACAACTATCGGTTCTACTCGTATGGCGATGCGATGTGCATTCTGCCATGAGGCGATGCGAGGCATCACCAGACGAGATTGGTTGCGGCGATGCGGCTGCCTGCGGGCAGCGAGATGCCAAAATCGCTGGCGAGCAGCGCGATGAGTTCGTCGTGATGGGCGATGTCGCGTGAAGCGATGATCTCGCCGGCCTTTCGATGGATGTATTGGCGATTTTGGATGCCGCGGCGCGTGCCGTCTTCGCCCACGCGGGCGACGAAGACGTTGTTGCGGAACTTGCTCTCGGGATGCGTGCTGGTCCACCAGTTGGCGATCTCGCGATCGATGAGGGGCATGGCTTCGCCTGTGAATTCGTAGACGTCGGTCCAGGTGCCGCCAGCGGGTTTGGCGGCGTCGGTGAACCAGACTTGGTGGAAGCGCTTGCCCTCTTCCCAGATGATGCGATGGGTTTCGTGGGATGTCGTCTGTGGGTCGGACGTGTCGAGGCGGAGGGGGCCGACGGGGGTTGCGCTGCCCACGCCGCAGTCGGCGAGCCAAGGGACGCCTGCGATATCGACTTGCAGGCAGATGTGCGTACGGGGCGGGGTGATGTCGCGCGTGGAGCCGAGGCGCACGCGGGCGGCGAGCGGTGTGACGGTGAAGCCCAGCGTGGTGAAGACTTCGAGCAGGTAGGAGTTCTGCTCGAAGCAGTAGCCGCCGCGGCGCTGGGTGACGAGTTTGTCGTGCAGGTGTGCGAGGTCGAGCTTGAGGGGGCGGCCAAGCAGCACGTCGAGGTTTTCGAAGGGGACGGCGGCGGCGTGGGCGGTGAGGATGCCGCGGAGGGTGTCGAGTGTGGGTGTGGTGGGGCCGGTGTGGTGGATGCGGGCGAAGTAGGCGTGCAGTTGCTGGTTCGAGAGTGACATCGCACGGTATTGGATGCCGGCTGCGCGACTTCCGTGAAGACAAGTCTCGTATTGTCTTTCCAGCCTGTCCAGTGCCCAGTTGCCAGTGCCTTCGCTCTACACTCCGCCCATGCTTCCCGATATGGGTCCATTCCGTCAGGTTCGCAAGTTGACCAATTACGCGTTGCTGTCGATGTGCATCGCGTTTTTGCTGGTGTTCCTGGTGTATCCGATTTTTCTCACGGTGCGCGGCGGGTTTTATGCCGATGTCGCGCGGCGCGAGGGCTTCACGTTTGATCATGTGCTGCTGGTGTTTCAGGATCCGCGGCTGCTGAACGGGCTGCTCAACAGCCTGAAGCTTGCGGCGATGACGACGATCTCAGCGATCGCGATTGCACTGCCGCTGGCGATCATCGGGGCGCGGTATCGGTTTCCGGGGAAGGGGTTCTTTTCGGCGATTGTGCTGGTGCCGCTGATTCTGCCGCCGTTTGTGGGTGCGATTGGGATGCGGGCTTTGCTGGGACGGGAGGGTGCGCTCAACGCGTTGCTGGGGACGGACTTTGACATTCTGGGTGAGGCGAAGGTTGCGGGCGTGGTGCTGGTGCAGGCGTTTTCGCTCTATCCGATCATCTATCTGAATGCCACGGCGGCGCTGGCGAATCTTGATCCGGCCCTTGATGAGGCCGCCGAGAACTTGGGCGCAGGGCCTTGGAAGCGGCTGTTTTCGATCACGCTGCCACTGGTGCGGCCGGGTGTGTTTGCGGGTGCGACCATCGTCTTCATCTGGGCGTTCACCGAATTGGGCACGCCCCTGATGTTTGACTATCGCGAAGTGACGAGCGTGCAGGTCTTTAACGGTCTGAAGGAAGTCGAGAACTCGGCACGGCCTTATGCCCTCACGGTGGTCATGCTGGTCACGGCGGTGACGGCGTACTTGATCGGGAAGGTGCTGTTTGGTCGCAAGGGTTATGCGATGTACAGCAAGGCGGCGCGGGCCGCAAGCGAGACGCAGTTGACGGGCGGCAAAGCGCTGCTGGCAATCGGCGCGTTCGCCACGGTCAGCTTTCTGGCACTGCTTCCGCACATCGGCGTGATTCTGACCGCTCTGACGCCCGCTGGTCAGTGGTACCAGACGGTCCTGCCGAGTGCGTTCACGGGTGACAACTTCCGGGAAGCGTTGACGGCGACGGACTCGTTCACGGCGATCAAGAACAGCCTGATGCTGGCTGGCGCGGCGATGATGGTGGATATCGCCTTTGGCATTTTGATCGCGTACTTGCTGGTGCGGACGAATGTGAAGGGGCGCGGGCTGCTGGATGCCCTGTGCATGCTGCCTTTGGCGGTGCCTGGGCTGGTGATGGCCTTTGGCTATGTGGCGATGAGCCTGCGGTGGCCGTTTGGTGATGGTGGGCCCTTGGGCAGTTTTGCGAGCGTGATGGCGGCGGAGCCCAGCCCGGTGCCCTTCCTGATTGCGGCGTATGCGGTGCGGCGGCTGCCTTACATCGTGCGGTCGACGGTCGCGGGGCTGGAGCAGACGAGCGGTGAACTGGAGGAGGCGGCGGTTAATCTGGGAGCGTCGCGCGTGACGGCGGTGCGACGGGTGATTCTGCCGCTGATTGTGGCGAACTTGATCGCTGGCGGCTTGCTGGTGTTCAGCTTCTCGATGCTGGAAGTGAGCGACTCGCTGATTCTGGCGCAGCGCGGCGAGGACTATCCGATCACGAAGGCGATCATGGCGTTCAGCGAGCGACTGGGTGACGGGCCGTTCATCGCCAGTGCGCTGGGCGTGTGGGGCATGGCGCTGCTGACGGTGACGATCTTCGCGGCGAGCACGCTGCTGGGGAAGAAGCTGGGGAGTATCTTCAGGGTTTGAGGAGAAGGCATTGGGGATTGGGCATTAGGGATTAGGCATTGGGTACTGGGGCTAGGCGGTTGGTGGGGCGGCTACGGTCTTCCAGCGTTTGGCAATTGAGCCATTTGGTCATGTGGCAGTTTCGCATGCGTTCATTCGTCGACAACTTCTGGGCTCTGTACGAACTGGCTCGCTTGTACGTCATTACGGGCGGCAAGTTGAAGGGTGCGTACTGGACGTGGCGGTGGCAGACGGCGTTGGGCGACAACCACGGCAAATCGCGATGGGAACTGGCGCGGGCGGCGCTGGAGTACGGCCGGTGGGTCGCCCGCATGAGGCGGGTGGCGCGGTAGCGATTGTGAAATCTGCTGTCCAACACCCGTCTGACCCACGGAAATGCAACGTATTGGGCTGGCGAACCGATCTACTATGTTCCCGTACCGGCCAAGCTCGGCTGGGCGGGTTCGCGGAGAGTCTTCATGTCGACCGACAACAGCAACGGCCAGCCAGTCAACACCGGTATCCCCAAGGCCTCGGGCATGGCGTTTGTCACGCACTTTGTGCCTGGTCTGGTGATCGGCCTGCTCGTGGGCGCGCTCGCGACGGCGTTTATCACGCCACTGCTTGAGCGCGACAACATCAAGTTGCCCCCGGGTGTCCCCGCGTCCGCCGCCTCCACGACGGGGGCCAGCCAGTCCAGTGAAGATCAGCCGGTCGCGCCTGCTCCTACAGACCCGGCGACTACCCCTGCAGATACGGAGTCCAAGCCTGCCGAGGTGAAGCCTGCGGAAGGTGAAAAGCCTGCTGAGGCTCCCAAGCCTGCTCCGTGAGGCGGAGTGAGGCTCAGTGGATGCGCTCCAACCCATTCCGCCGACTCCGCGCTCTTTTGATTGGGCGGTGCTGCTCTACGGCCTTCTGCTGCCGGCGGTCACGCTGATTGCGCTGGGCCTGTGGATGGTGTGGGGGCGGCGAGCGGAACTGAACAGGGAAGAACGCCATCGTGAAGATGTGAAGGCGGCGATGCGCGGCGATGACTTGCCTGCGGAGACGTTGCGCGTGCGAATGGATCGCTGGCGTGACTCCCGCACCGAACCCACACGCCTGGTGCTGGGCATGTCGGCGCTGCTGGTGGGGTATCACATCGCGGCGTATGTGCTGCCACCACACATTTTGCCCTTTCATGTGCCTTGGGATCGTGCGTGGATCCTGGCAGCGGGCGTGACACTGATCGTCACATCGTCGCTGGCGATTGATCGCATGCAAGGTCCGCGCGACGCGGCGTGAAGATCCGTGCATCTACACTCGCCGCAGAGTGACAAGGACGTCGGACAACGCCGCAACTTCACCTGCGCTTGAGCCTGCGCCGCCAACAGCGGCGCCGACCCGCGTGACGGGTGATGTGCTCGCGGTGTTGCAGCGCTATTGGGGTTACGACACACTGCGTCCTTTGCAGGATGCGGCGATTGCGGCGGGGCTTGCAAAGCGAGATTCGCTGGTGGTGATGCCCACGGGCGGCGGGAAGAGTTTGTGCTATCAGGTGCCGGCGGCGCTGGCGAATGGGCTGAGCGTGGTGGTGTCGCCGCTGATTTCGCTGATGAAGGATCAGGTGGATGGGCTGCGGCTGAGCGGGTATCCGGCGGGTGCGCTGCACAGCGGGGTATCGCCAGAGGAAGCGAGCGAAGTGCGGGCGCAGGTGGGGAGCGGCGCGTTGAAGCTGCTGTATGTGTCGCCTGAGCGGTTGGTGGGCGCGGGGTTCCTGAGTTGGCTGGCACGCTTGTATGACGCGGGCAAACTGGCGAGCTTTGCGATTGATGAAGCACACTGCATCAGCCAGTGGGGGCATGACTTTCGGCCTGAGTATCGGCAGTTGCAGACGGTGCGCGAGACGCTGCCTGGTGTGGCGTTTCATGCGTTTACGGCGACGGCGACGCCTCGCGTGCGCGCGGATATCTGTCAGCAGCTTGCGCTGCGGAACCCGACGGTGCTGGTGGGGCGGTTTGATCGTCCGAACTTGACGTACCGAATCGTGGAGCGCGCGTACGACCCGCTGAAGCAGGCGGCGGATGTGCTGCGACGGCATGATGGGCGGGCGGCGATCATTTACTGCATCAGTCGCAAAGAGACGGAGCAATATGCCGCGGAATTGACGGGTATGGGGATTCGCGCCAAGGCGTATCACGCGGGGCTGAACCCGGACAAGCGTGCGAAGGTGCAGAATGAGTTTCTGGAAGAGCGGCTGAATGTGGTGGTCGCGACGGTGGCGTTTGGCATGGGCATTGATCGCGGCGATGTGCGATGTGTGATTCACATGGGCATGCCCAAGACGGTTGAGGCGTATCAGCAGGAGACGGGGAGAGCGGGGCGCGACGGGCTGGCGAGTGAGTGCGTGATGATCTATGGCACCAGCGATGCTTCTCGCTGGCTGCGACTGATGGAGCGGGGCGCGGAAGAGAGTGATGCGGACCCCGCGCAGATTGCTCATGGGCTGCGCGTGCAGAAGGAACTGCTGCAGCACATGCAGAATCTGTGCGGCAGTGCGCGATGCAGGCACGCGGCGCTGAGCGAGTACTTCGGGCAGCAGTATCAGCAGCCGGAGGAACTGAAGGAACGGGGCGTGGTGGGGTGCGGGGCGTGTGATATCTGCATGGGTGAACTGGCGCCTGTAGCCGACAGCACGACGATTGCGAAGAAGATTTTGTCGTGCGTGTATCGCGTGGGGCAGCGGTACGGCGCGGCGTACGTGCGAGATGTGCTGACGGGGAGCATGGCGAAGACGATCGTGGAGCGCGGGCATGACAAACTCAGCACGCATGGCCTGCTGAAGGAGATGCCCAAAGAGCGCGTGATGGCGTGCATTCAGCAGCTCATCGACACGGGCTATCTGGGCGTGGAGATGATCACGACGGCGGCCGGGGGCACAGGGGCGATTTTGCAGTTGGTGCCGGCGAGCAACGCGGTGCTGAAGGGCGAGCGCGACGTGACGCTGTATGAACCCAAGCGTGAGCGCGGGGCGACGCGTCAGGCGGCGCCGAGTGTCGCGCAGTTCGCGCCTTCACTGAATGCTGAAGAGACGAAGCTGTTTGAGAGCTTGCGAGAACTGCGGCGTGCAATTGCGGAGAAGAAGGGTGTGCCGCCTTATGTGGTGTTCAGTGATGTGACGCTCGAAGAGCTTGCACGGGTGCGGCCTGGCAGCGAAGAGAAGTTGCTGGGCGTGCGCGGCATCGGGCAGATCAAGCTGCGGGAGTTTGGCGGCGCGTTCATTGATCACATCGCGGCGTATTGCAAGACGCATGGATTGCAGCTTGACGCGGCGGAGGGGTCACGGCCTCGCAGTGCGAAGGGACAGGACCGTGCGAGAGAGAACGCGGCGCAGATCGAGCCCAAGCCCAAGCGATTGCGACATGACGCGGCGGCGATATTCATGCAGGGCATTCCGCTAGCGCGGGCGGCGGAGCGATTGGCCTTGAGCGCGAGCGCGACGTGTGACCACTTGTGTCTGTGGATTGAGCAGACCAAGCCGGCGAGCGTGGAGCCGTGGGTGGATGACGGGACGTACAAGCGCGTGGAGACTGCGCTGGATGAAGTGGGAGGCTCGCGGCTGCGACCGATTTGGGAGCACCTTGAAGGCAAGGTGAGTTACGAAGAGATCAAGGTGGTGATTGCGCATTTGCGGAGCGGGGCGTGAGTGAGGTGAGTGACAAGCCGACGAGACTGCCCGTGCCGAGCAGTTTCTCGCACAGCGCCATGGGCATTAGCCCACGACTGAGATTCTGCACGAAGTCAGACGGCGAGTCGCATGCGTTGTGCATTGACGTGATGAAAACGCGCGTCGCCATGGTGTGGGCGACGCTGGTGCTGCTCACGCTGCTCACTGTGCTTGCTTGCTTTGGCTTTGTCATGGTGGGGAGGGGTGCGTGGGCGACGGTGGGCTTTGCAGTTGCGAGTGCGTTGATCGTGCCCATTTGGCTGTTCGCGTTTGTGCCGCCGATTCTGGCGACGCGGCGTGTGGCGAAGCGGACGCCCGTGTGGTGTGAGTTCAAGGGCACGACGTGCGTGCAGATAGCTGGTGAGCCGGTGAACGAGCCGGTCCGGCTTGTGCTGCATGTGTTGTGCCGGTACGGACGCGGGTCAACGAGCCAATGGCAGGTGCAGTTGGCTTCGGGTGAGTATCGCTTGCTGTACCAAGACGAGTCAAACTCGTTTGGGAACGAGCAGATCAACGCGTGGTCACGCTCAGCAGGCTTTGTGGTTCAGTCGGTTGAGATCAAGGCGTGACGGCCTCGATCTTTGCAAAACGAAAAACGCGGTGACCCATGTCACCGCGTTTCTCCCCGGCTTTCCCCCCGAACCCCTCCGGTCCCCCTTGCGGTCCCCTAACGCATCACTCCGCGGAGAGCCCCCTGGAATGATGCTGCGGCGTCTTGGCGGCGGACAACGCTTGTTCCCCTCTCTTGTGCCCCCCACGGGCCTCCCTGAGTTCGTTGCGTGAATCCCCCAAGCGTTGTCCGCACGCCACGACAGTTGTTGCATCGTCGCAACACTCCGCATGCTTGACCGCTGCGAATGTCATTCACCTATCGACGCGATCACGGCTGCGACTGCTTGCCTCATTTCTGGGGCGTCACCCCCATAGCTCCGGTGGCATAAGGGTTACTTCTTGTCCCACCAAGATGCGGCTTTCACCACTTGCAAAAATTTGCAGCGGCGGAGATTTCTCTCCACAAGCGCATCAGCACGAGCAGGTGTGTAAATCCCCTTGCGCTGTTTCGAATGGCGCGATACGCGAGCAAGATCGCTTCGAAATCGCTGGAAATCAAGAGAATGTGCCGTTCTATGGATTTCTCGGCGCGCTCAATGCTCAGCTTCGCGCGATCGAGCGCGTGCGTGTGGACGGTGTCGAGCGCGGCGACTGCGGTGATCGAGCAAACCACACACGAATGTCTGTCATTGCTGTCTCGGCGCCGCGCGTCGAGCCCCAGATGGTCGAACGGGTTGATGTTGTGACCAAGTACGTCGCGGTGACTCGTGCAGCGATCGTGCGTCGAGGGCTGATTGATGTGGCGGTGTGAGATCATGCTGACGAAAAAACACCCGCGATCGCTCGCGGGTGTTTCGTTTACTTGGCGGACACAGGATAACCAGTGACACCTGGTAGTGCGACGCTTACTTGCTCTTGGCGAGCTTGCCCTTGCTGAAGGTGGGCATGCCGTCGCCCTTCTCGAAGAGGTCGGCGAACTTGAAACCCTTGCGGGCCTTCCAAGCCTTGCGGTGGTAGGCGTCGCTGGCGAGGATGGGGAAGAGAGCGCTGAGCTCGCCGAAGACCATCTGCTCGTGGACGACGTCGACCTTGCCCCAACTGCAAGCTTCGCGGAGGGTGCTGCCGCTGAGGGCGCCGTCGCGGCTGTCGGCGACGGTCATTTGCACGGCGTACTTGTGCATGCCGATGTCGCCACGGGCCTTGCCGCCCTTGCGTTCGTTGAGCAGTTCAGCAGCGACGACGATGTCCTGCGCGAAGTTCTTGGGCACGCCGCCGCCCAGCATGAGCAGGCCTGTGTCCTTGCATGCGAGCTTGATGTCAGTCAGTTCGCGGAAGTCCTTGCCGCTGTCGAAGGCGACCTGGCCGCGGCCTTCTTCGATGGCTTCGGTCTGTTGGAGAACGATGCCGAAGCCTGCGCTGCAGTCGCTGAAGGCGGGCACGAAGATCGGGACGCGCTTCTGGTAGCAGGTCTTGACGATGCTCTCGTTCTTGGCGTACTTGCTGTTGTTGGCGAGGTACGCGCCCATGGCTTCGATGAACTCGCGGCTGCTGTACGCGCCGGGTTCGAAGGCGTTGAAGATCTCGTACGTGGCGTGATCGCACGCGCGGAGGTCGTCCTCGTTGATGTAGGTGTCGTAGATGCGGTCGATCATCATGTTGCGCAGCGTCATGTCGTCAACCGGTGGAGCTTCGGGGCTGCCGGGGGCGATGTAGTGCTTGAAGCCCAAGCCTTCGAAGAAGTCCTGGTCGACGATGTTGGCGCCCGTCGAGACGATGGCATCGATCATGTTGTTCTCCAACATGGTGATGATCGCCTTCTTGAGGCCGGCGCTGATGAGCGAACCGGCGAGCGTGAGGATCACGCCGCACTCTTTGTCCTTGAGCATCATCGAGTAGATGTCGGCGGCGTTGGCCAGCGTGCGGCTGGAGTAGGCCATGTTGCGATAACTATCGATGATGCTGCGACCATCAAACTTGGTGATGTCGACGTGCTTGATGGGTTTGCTGAGCAGTTCCTGCTTGGTCCACTTGCCGTTAGCCATGGGAGAGTTCCCTCGTGTGCCCGTCCCCCCGAAGGCGATCGTGAGCGAACAAGCGAGGCGGGGGTGGCGCATCGCGACGCGAGAACTTTAGGAAGGTTGTTCGCAGACGTGCAAATGTGATTTCAGCTGGGGCATATGTGCCGTTTGCGCGGTGTGTGCGGCGGCGGGCACACAGTCATCTGCGCGATTTTCTCTGCAGATTGTCGAGGACTTTGTAGCCTTCGTGAAGTCGATGTGCGGGTGACCCGAAATCCCCCTTAAGGCGACACACATCCGAGTGCCGCTGACTCGACTGGGAGGTAGATCGCGTGAAGGTGCTCAATAACATTCGTCTTTCGAAGAAGCTCGCAGTGCTCGTCGGCGTGCCTGTGCTGGGCCTGGCGTTCTTCGCCGGTACGGCCTTCACCACGCTTGAGAAGGTGCGGGTGCAGGGCCCGATCTACAACCAGATCGTGCAGGGCAAGGATCTCATCGCGGACATTCTGCCGCCGCCGGCGTACATCGTCGAGACGCACATGGAAGTGCTTGCGATGAGCGGCTCGAACGAGCGGTCCGAGATCGAGCGGATCGCGCAGCGCTGCAAGCAGCTTCGCAACGACTACAACACTCGTATTGAGGTGTGGAGCAAGACGCTGGCAGACGGTCCCATGAAGAAGGAACTGCTGCAGGCGTCGCAGGAGCCTGCGCAGGCATACTTCGCGGCTCTCGAAAATGAGTTCGTTCCGGCTCTGCTGGCGGAGAACGTTGAAGCGGCGGACAAGGTGCTGGAAGAGAAGCTCAAGCCGCTCTTTGCGACGCACCGCACTGCGATCGACACTGTGGTCAAGCAGGCCAACGACTTCGCGAGCAACAACGAGGCGTACGCGGCGGCGACCGTGGCGTCGCGGAGCATCATCCTGTGGTCGGTCGCGAGCGCGATGGCTTTCGCGACGATCGCGCTGGGCTGGCTCATCGCTCGCAACATCAGCAAGCCGGTGCTGGACATGAGCGGCGCCGTCAATGACATGGCGACCGGCAAGCTCAACCTGAGCACGCGACTCGACGCGAGCCGCAAGGACGAACTCGGTACGCTCGCCGGCGGCATCAACAACTTCACGGACAAGCTGGCTTCGCTGATCGCCAGCACGCGCGATGCATCGACGCAAGTGATGCAGAGCAGCGGCATGCTGCAAGAGAATGCGGCCAAGATGGCGGACCAGATGGAAAGCCAGGCGGCTCGCGTGCGAGAGATCGCCAGCGCGATGACCGAAATGTCGGCCAGCGCCGCAGAAGTGGCCCAGCAGGCCGGCGAGGCCAGCAAGGCTGCCGAAGGCTCACGCAGCATGGCGACCGAAGGCGGCAAGACCGTGGCGGCGACCGTTGATGGCATGCATGCCATCGAGCAGGCCGTGGAAAGCGGCACGCAGTGCGTCCACACGCTGGGCAAGCGGAGCGAAGCCATCGGCCAGATGATCCAGATCATCAATGACATCGCGGATCAGACCAATCTGCTCGCCCTCAATGCGGCGATTGAAGCGGCTCGCGCGGGCGAGCACGGCCGCGGCTTTGCGGTCGTGGCTGATGAAGTGCGCAAGCTTGCCGACCGCACGCAAAAGGCGACGGCGGAGATCAGCCAGTCGATCTCGCAGATTCAGAACGACACCAAGGCCGCGGTGGAAGCCATGGACAAGGGCGGCACGCAGGTGCGTGAAGGCGTCGCGAAGGCGGGCAAGGCCGGCAACGACCTTGAGCGCATCGTGAGCAGCGCGGGCAACATGACGCAGATGGTCAATGCCATCGCGACTGCAGCCGCGGAGCAGAGCAGCACGACGGAAGAAGTGAGCCGTAGTCTCGAGCAGATCTCGACCGCCTCGGGCGAGACGCAGAAGGCTGCGGAAGAAAGCGCCGCGGGCATTCAGCAAGTCGCAAGCAAGGCGACTGAACTGAAGCGGCTGATTGAAGAGTGCGGCCTGCGAGTGTGAGTTGACTTCGGACCTGAAGTTCTGCAAGGGTCCGGATCAGCACCATCAGCACCCCGAAATGCAACAAGCCGCGACTGGTGTCGCGGCTTGTTTGTTTCTGTTGTGGCTGGCTTACGCGGGCACCGCACCAGGAGGCAGGTCGGTGGTGCCTTCGCTCGCGCCCGACTCAGGCTTGGGCGGCTTGGCGTCGCGCTGCTTCTGGGCCAGCAGCATCTCGGCGACGCTGGGCTTGCTGAGCGTTTCGCCGCGCATCAGGCGGTGCACTTCGTCGCCACTCAGAGTCTCGTGTTTGAGCAGAGCCTCAGCGACAGCGACGACCTTGTCCCAGTGTGTGTCGAGCAGCTGGCGGGCATCGGCATAAGCCTCGTCCACCATGCGGCGCACTTCGTTGTCGATCACTTCTGCGGTGTGCTCGCTGTATTCCTTGTCAGGCAGGAACATTTCGCGGGAGTCAGCGCCGGCGTAGCGAACGAAGCCGAGCTTCTCGCTCATGCCCCATTCCAGAATCATCGCGCGAGCGCAGCTGGTGACCTGCGCGATGTCCATGGTCGCGCCGCTGGAGACGTCCTGCATTGCGCGTTCTTCGGCGATGCGGCCGCCGCAGAGGATGCGCATCGTGGCTCGCAGGAACTTGAGGCTGTAGCCCATGCGGTCCTTCTCAGGCAGGCTGAAGGTCGCGCCGCCTGCGCCGCCGCGGGGGATGATCGTGACCTTGTGGAGCGGATCGGCGTCCTTCAGGAGAGCCTGTAGCACCGCGTGGCCCGCTTCGTGATAGGCGACGAGCTTGTTCTCTTCCTTCTCACGGACACGGCTCTTCTTGGCGCGGCCGAACTTCACCTTGTCGCGGGCTTCTTCGAGATCGACCATCTCGATGAAGTCCTTGTTCTGCATGGTGGCGGCGATGGCAGCTTCGTTGATGATGGCTGCGAGATCGGCGCCGCTGAACATGGGCGTGCCGCGTGCGACGCGTTCGAAGTCGACATCAGGCCCCAGCTTGACCTTGCGAGCGTGGACCTTCAGGATTTCAAGGCGCCCCTTCACGTCGGGCAGGGGCACCGTGACCTGGCGGTCAAAGCGGCCCGGACGCACGAGAGCGGGGTCAAGCACGTCGCTGCGGTTGGTCGCGGCGATGACGATGACACCGTCAGCGGGCTGAAAGCCGTCCATCTCGACGAGTATTGCGTTGAGTGTCTGGTCGCGCTCATCATGGCCGCCTGTGGCGAAGCCGCTGCCGCGCTTGCGACCCACGGCGTCGATTTCATCGAGGAAGATGATGCAGGGAGCGGATTCCTTGGCTTGCTTGAAGAGGTCGCGCACGCGGCTTGCGCCCACGCCCACGAACATCTCGACAAAGTCAGAGCCCGAGATGCTGAAGAAGGGCACGTCAGCTTCGCCTGCGATGGCCTTGGCCAGCAGGGTCTTGCCGACGCCGGGGTCGCCGACGAGCAGGACACCTCGGGGTATGCGGCCGCCAAGCTTGGTGAACTTCTTGGGGTTCTTGAGGAACTCGACGATTTCGGTGACTTCTTCCTTGGCTTCTTCGATGCCTGCAACATCGGCGAAGGTGATGCCAGTCATCTCCTTGTTGAGTGTGCGGTGGCGGCTCTTGCCGAAGTTGCCCAGCATGCCGCCGCCCGCGCCGGCATTGCGAAGCCCGCGCGAGATGAAGAACCACACCAGCAGAAGAATGATGAGGAAAGGCAGCATGAACATGAGCAGCGCGACCCACTGGCTCTGCGGCTGCATCTTGGCCTTGCCGTCGGTCAGCTTGAGAATCTCTTCCGCGGCATAGCGCCCGCCCAGAGTGTTGGTGCGCAGCATGACGACCTGACGCATGCCGTCCTTGTTCGCCAAGCGTTCCGCGACCACCGAGTCCTCACGCACGATCACGCTGTCGCGATTGATCTCGCCGTTGTTCCACATGGTGCGGAACTGCTCAAGCGTGATCTGCTCGCCGCGACCCTGGTGGGTGAACATGACGAAAAGGAGCACGCCGATGAGCAGCACGCTGACCAGACCCAGCAGTCCGCGGCTGGGTGGCATGGCGGGCACGCCTGGCTTCTGACCGTTCGGGCCGCCTTCGCCGGGTTTGCCCGGTTTCTGATTGCCCTTGGGATTCTCTTGTGCGAACAGGGAGCGAATGCCCAGCACGAAGGCGTTCCAAAGTCCACGCAGGCTTCGCGCGTTCACCTCGCTGGGCGGGCCGGCGGGTTGAACGTGCTGTGCGGAAGTGTCGGTTGTCTTCTTCATGAGTTGTTTTCGTCCGCCGTTATGTGGGACGGACGCCAAGGGGACTGGTCAGAAACCAAAGCGGATGGGTCTCACCGCATCATGCCTTTTCGGCTATCGATTGCACCGGATGCAACGCCTGTGCCGACTTTTCCGCACAGATCGTTGTTACGTTGCTCAACTATCCAAGTTTAGACGCAGGAAAGGGGGAAAAGGTTCGGTATCCCGTGCGCTGGCGAGGTGCGGCCACTACCGTCGGGCATGCAGCCTGATGACGAAGTCTGCCTGTGTTTTCACGTCAGTTTGCGGAAGATTCGCAACTACATGGCGCGGGAGAACCCGTCGGTGCCCAGCTTGATCAGTGAATGCCTTGGCGCGGGCACCGGGTGCATGTGGTGCGTGCCGTTTCTCAAGCACCTGCACAGTCTGCACCAGCAGGGGAAAGAGCCGGACCTGAAGATCAGTCCGGAAGAGTACATGCGGACGCGGGCAAGCTATCGCGAGACGAAGGTGCGCGATGCGAGCGTTGTCGAGCGAATCACGAAGATGGACGAACCGGCCGACGGGGCGAGTGGAAGCGATGCTCAGAGCTGAATCGCGCTGATGAGGGCGAGATCATCTTCGGTCAGTTCGCGAGCGTTGCGCGGCGTTTCGGGTTCATCGAGATAGCTGTGGGGGTGCTTCTGCGTGAGGTCGCGCACCATGGCGATGCCGTCGATGATCTGCATGGTGCCGTCGGTGTGCTCGACCAGAGCCGTGCCGCTTTCGACCCAGTCACCGCAGTTGAAGTACATCATGCCGTCCGCTCCCGTTCGTTGTTCGGCCTTGTGAATGTGCCCGCAGACGACGCCATCGACGCCGCGGAGGCGGGCTTGCTCTTGAATGACATCTTCAAACCGCGCGATGTGCATGCAGGCTTTCTTGACGCGCAGTTTGAGATACTGGCTCAGTGACCAGTGCTCTTGTCCCAGCATCGCGCGCACGCGGCTGTAATGGCGGCTGATGGTCACGAGGTTGTCGTACGCGACGCTACCCACCGCGCTGAGCACGCGGTGGTGACGCACGACGACGTCGGCTTCGTCGCCGTGAAGCACGAGCAGACGCCGGCCATCGAGCGTGGTGTGGATGAAGTCGCGATGAATCTCGACGTCACCGAAGGTGAGGCCGGCGTATTCGCGGGCGGCGTTGTCGTGATTGCCCGGGATGTAGATGACGCGTGTGCCCTGCTTGGCGAGTTTCAGGACGCGACGCATGACGCGGTTGTGCGCCTCGGGCCACCACCAGCGCTGCTTGAGGCGCCACATGTCGATGATGTCGCCCACGAGGTAGAGCGTGTCGCACTCGATGCGCTTGAGGAAGTCGCCCGCGGCCTCGGCATGTGCGGCGGTGGAACCCAGATGCAGGTCGCTCACGAAGACTGCGCGATACCGAAGTGACACAGCCATGCACAGCACCTCCTTCGCACGACCAAACCTACGACCAGACCCAAGACGCTCCTGATGTGGACAACCACAATTGCGCGATTCTGAGTCTTCGTCACAAGTATCACAAATGCAAGATCTTGCGATGTGAATCTATCGCAAAGCAACGATGTTGAATTCGTTTAGTTGTTCGGGCTCCAGAGCCTACTTGGCCGGGGCCAAGGCCTTGCGCATGAGCGGCACGCCGCGATCGCCTACGCGAGCGGCGATAACTTGCCAGCCGCGTCGCTCGTACCAGCGCGGGTCGTTCCACGCACACAGATACGCCTCGCTGAATCCCGCAGCCGCGCACTCTCTCTCCGCAGCCGCGAGCAGTTGGCTTCCCACGCTCCGTCCGCGCCATGGGAGTTCGACATACAACGCCGCGATGAACGGCTGCAGTTCGGGTCGATCATCAAGCTCGCTCTCAACGCCATGCACGCACCCGAGAGGGGTGCCATCGTCATCAATTGCGACGAGTGAAAACGGATAGGCCGACTCACTGAACATCTCGCGCAGTGCATCAACCCTGGCATCAACCGGCGTACCCGGCTCGGCAAACGCCTCGACGACCCATCGCGAAACGACAGGCAGCAGATCGGCACGAGTTGCCAATCGGACGAGCTTCATCGTTTCGTACTCGTTACCTGAAACGCATCACTTGGCCATGTGCATCACGCCGCGTTGTTCGCGCTTGCTGAGGGCGGTGCGAACGCCGCGGATGATGCCCGCTTTGTCGAGGCCGACTTCGGCGAGCTGCTTGGCGCGGCTGTCCTGATAGACCCAGCTATCGGGCAGGCCCAGGCGCGTGATGAGCGATGCGTCGAGGCCCATTTCGGCCGCCGCTTCGAGGACGGCGGTGCCGAAACCGCCCACCACGCCATGATCTTCCAGGGTGATGATGGGCAAGCCGTGTTCGAGAGCGGTGCGGATCACGTCGCGATCGACAGGCTTGGCGAAGCGTGCGTCGTAGACCGCGATGCGGGCTTCGCTCGCGAGTTCTTCTGCGGCCAGGGCCGCATCGATAGCGGTGGTGCCGAACGCGAGGATGACGGCATCGGGCGAAGACCCGGCTTGGAAAGCCGGGGTACCCAACGCGGCAACATCGAGCGCGGGCGTGAGGCAGCGAGCCTTACCCAGCACGAAGGGCGGGCACTTGTCGTTCACGTACTTCTGGCTCACGCTGTCACGTGGGTAGCGCACGGCACTGAGGCCGGTGTCGTAGCCGCGCATGAACTCCAGTGCGGCGAGCAGGCTGGGTTCGTCCATGGCGGCGGTCAGGACCGCGCCGGGGAGTGTGCGGAGGATCGACACATCGCAGAAGCCGTGGTGGACGGCACCGTCGCCACCCACAAGGCCGGCGCGATCGAGGCAGAGACGCACGGGCAGGCCTTGCAGGCTGGCTTCTTGGAACGCTTGGTCGAAGGCACGCTGCACGAAGGTGCTGTAGACGGCGAAGAACGGCTTGAAGCCGGTCTTGGCCAGGCCGGCCATCATGTCGAGGCCGTGACTTTCGCAGATGCCAACATCCCACGTGCGATCGGGGAACTTGGCGAGAGGCTTGCTGATGCCGGTGCCGTCGGGCATGGCCGCAGTGCAGGCGACGACCTTGGGGTCCCGCTCCATGAGCGCGACCATCGCATCGCCGAACGCGGTCGTAAAGCTGCGGCCTTCGCTCTTGATTTCAACCCGGCAGCCTTCTTCGTCGAGTTCGCCTTCGACCTTGTTGAACGCGCCGGGGCTGTGGAACTTGCTGCTGTCCTTCTCGGCGAAGGGGACACCCTTGCCCTTCACGGTCTTGACGTGCAAGACCATGGGGCGATCAAAGTCGCGGGCTTCGCGCAGGAAATGAATGAGCTGCTCGAAGTCGTGGCCATCGATGGGACCAACGGTCTTGAGGCCAAAGTGCTCGAACCAGGCTTGTTCGTGATAGAGGCTCTTGGTCATCTCGCCTGCGGCGTGCAGGGCCTTGTGCATGGTCTCGCCGCCAGGCATGCCTTCAAGGCGCTTCTTGGCGCTCTTCTTGAGGTCGCCGTAAAGGTGGCTGACGCGCAGCTTGTCAAAGTGCTGAGCGATCGCGCCTTGCGGCTTGCTGATGCTCATGCCGTTGTCGTTGAGAATCACAAGGAACTGGCGCTTGAGCGTGCCCGCGTTGTTGAGGCCTTCCATCGCGACACCGTTGACGATGGACGCGTCGCCGATGATGGTGGCAACACGGCGGCCCGTGGGGTTGCTCGCGGGGTCGAAACCTTCTTTGCTCAGAGTGTCGCCACGAGCCATGCCAACAGCGGTGCTGATGCCAGTGCCGGCGTGACCGACGCTGAAGAGGTCGTACGAGCTTTCGCGCGGCTCGGGAAAGCCGGCCATGCCTTCGCGCGTGCGCAGCTTGCCCAGCAGGTGCTGGCGACCGGTGAGCAGCTTGTGCGGGTAGCACTGGTGGCCCACGTCAAAGAGCAGCCGGTCGAAGCTGAAGTCAAAGACGTAGTGCATCGCGATGGTCAGCTCAACCACGCCCAGATTGGGAGCGAGGTGGCCACCCGAGACCTTCACTTGTTGCGTGATCGCTTCGCGGATCTCGCTGGCGACTTGCTGCAATTGCGCGATGGATAGACCGCGGAGATCGGTCGGGCTCTTGATGCTGGCCAGCAGGCTCATGCAGGTTCCTTGGAGAATCGCGGCGTCATTTCGTCAGGGCCGCAGAGAAGTACTTGGGAAGTATACGCGGAAGTTTCAGTGATTATTGAAAGTTGTCCGAGACACACGATCAGCAGGCGAACACTCCGCGGCCCGGCATACGGAAAATCCCCGGGCCATGTTCAGATTCGCCAGCCCGGTGCATTGCGATTTCGTGGTTTGGCTTGGTGCAGGTCCGAAGGGGTGGTATGCCGAGTTACCGGCAGGGCACGCGGTCCACGATTTCCAGACCAAAGGCGTCAATGCCCGGCAGGGGGCGGTTGCTATTGGTCAGCAGACGGAGTTTGGTGATTCCCAGATCTCGGAGGATCTGACAGCCCACGCCGAAGTCGCGCAGGGGCATGCGGCTGTTGGCGGCGTCGGCCATTCCTGAAAGATCAGGGGTATTGATGTCGAGTGACTTGGCGCGGAGGGTTTGCAGCGTGCCTTCGAGGTCGGTGACGGAGGTGATAGCTTTGTCATCGCTTCGATGCCCCGTGGTGCGGAGGTACACGAGTGCGCCGCGGCCTTCCTGCTGAATGAGACGCATCGCAGCGTGGAGCGTGTCGCTGCTGGGGCCTTCGGGACTGCTTGCAAGATCGCCAAAGACGTCGCCCAGGAGATTGCGGCGGTGCATGCGGACGAGAGACGGAGTGCCTGCGTGCTTGAGCGCCTGAGTGCCTGCGTGGGAAGGCACGAGGACCAGGTGCGGCAGCGGATCGACAACGCTTTCGTAGAGAAAGATGTTGAATGGGCCGAATTTGGTGTTGATGGGGGTGCCTTCGTCGGGGCCGATGCGCTTGACGAGGCTTTGGCGCTGGAGGCGGTACTCGATAATCTGCGCAACGCTGCACATCTTGATGTTGTGCTCGGCGCAGAACGTTTCGAGGTCGGGCACGCGGGCCATCTCGCCGTCGGGCTTCATGATCTCGATGATGGCGGCGGCGGGATACAGCCCGGCGAGTCGGCAGAGATCGATGGAGCCTTCGGTCTGGCCGGTGCGGACCAGCACGCCACCGTCGCGGCTGCGGAGCGGGTTGATGTGGCCCGGGCGGACGAAGTCGGCTTCGCCGTAGCGTTTGTCGATAGCCATTTGGATGCACTTGGCGCGTTCTTTGGCGGAAACGCCCGTGGTGCCGCCGAATCGCGGGTGCAGGTCAATGCTGACGGTAAAGGCGGTGCCGCGGACGCTGGTGTTGGTGCTGCCCTGCGGGTGCAGGTTGAGGCGGTCGCAGTCTTCTGCGGTGAGTGAAAGGCACATGTAGCCCATGGCCTTGCCCAGCATGAAGGTGACAGCTTCGGGTGTGACGAATTGTGCTGGCATGACCAGGTCACCCTCGTTCTCGCGGTTCTCATCGTCGGTGAGAACGATCATCTTGCCGGCACGAAGATCAGCGAGCACGTCGTCAATGGGGCTGAATGGCATCTCACGATTGTTGCGGGGTCGGCTCGCACGGTCGCTACCCTGTTGCATGGCAGACTCAGAAATCAGAAAGTCTGGGGAAGCTGAGAATCCGCTCAGCGATCTGGGTGCATGTGAGCCCATGCTTGAAGCGGTGTGGGGCGTGCTGACCACCGAGCCAAGCACGGGTGTGGGTGTGTTGACGATTGACGGCGATGTGCTTTATGTGAACGCGCAGGCCGCAAAGATCTTCCATGGGCCCGACGCCAAGCCCGAGGATTACATCGGTCGCAACTGGGCGGACCACATGCCCGAGGACTGGACGCGCGAGCGCCTCGTGATGCTGCGGCGGATACGCGTCTCGGGCAAGCCGATTCTGCTTCGCAACATCTGGCGCGGCCAGCAGCATTTCACGTATATCTATCCCGTTCCGCGCGATGACAATGGTCCGGATCTCTTCCTCACCATCACGCGCCGGGCCGAGACGGAGTCGCAGGCCGAGGAACTGGCCAAGGGCGACTATGAGTGGCTCGATGCGCAGGTTGCCAATCTCGGTCCGCTGGATGTCTTGAGCGATCGCGAGTTGGAAGTGCTCGCGCTGCTTGGACAGGGCTTGAGCATCAAGGAAATTGCGAGATTGCTGTTTCGCAGTGAACACACCATTGTCTCGCATCGCAAGGCGATTGGCGCGAAGCTGGGTGTCGACGACCGCGTGAAACTCGCACTCATCGCCCGGCGCGCGGGACTCACCATTCGTGACGTTGATCTGCATCGCGTCGCGTCCGGCACTGTCTCGCACTGATGCAGCGCGCGATGTGTTTCGCGCGGCGTGATCTGACACAACACAACGACCCGCGCACCGGCGCGGGTCGTTGTCGTTGAGCGTTCTGTGCTGCGTTCACTTGTCGCCGGGCTTCGCGGTCAGCGCGGCTTCCAACGCGGAAAGGCGTACGTTGAGTGCTTCGATCTGTGACCGCTGCGAGTCATTCTGCGCCTTGAGTTCCTGAATTGCGCCGATGGCGACGACTGACAGTTGGCTGTAGTTGACTGTGAGCGATTCGGTTGCATCATCGCCCACCACCAGCGTCGGCAGCACGCCGCGGACGTCCTGAGCGATCAGGCCGAAGTCCGCCGCGCCCGATGCCTTCCAGCGGAAGTTCACCGGCTTGAGCTTCATCGCTGCGACGAGGTTGTTCTCCGCAGGAGTGACGTCCGTCTTGAGTCGGCCATCGCTCACTGCCGTCCAGGCTCCGTTGCTCGCGAGGCGTGCGAAACTGGGCGCGCCGAGGTTCGCGGTATTAGTCATCTCGAAGTTGCCGGCTTCGGTGAGACGCGCGCCTCCGCGGAAACTGCTCGCAGCCGTGTTGTTCCACACCGTCTGCCAGCCCGAGCCGACCGCGCCGGTGGTCACATCCAACTTCGCGACTGGTGCGGCGGTGCCGATGCCGACATTGCCGCGTCCGTTGATCCGCATCACTTCCCGCGACAAGGACGTGCTGCACTCCCACGTGAAGAAGGACACATCGGCGGTGTTGCCGCAAAAGGTGGTGCTGGGCGACAGGCCCACCCGCATCCCAGCAAACTCATTTTGCCCTGCCGGATCGATGGCGTATCCCACCAGGGCCTTGACGCCCCGGTTGGCGCTGGCCTGCTCATTGACTCCGAAGATGCCGCTGCTGCCAATCAGCGCGCCGGGCGTGAAGGCGCTGGATGCCACCGCCGTCGCGACGGTCGTGGGTGAGACCCGCTGACGCGGCGACAGAGGCACAAACCCCGAGCCTTGCGGGCTGGCGACCTCCACCTGCAGCCATGTCGCGCGGTCACTGGGCACACTGCGTCCGAAGTTCAGCGTGGTGGTGAAAACGCCGTTCTCGCCGATGGCGACGCCGCTCTTGGTGATGACGTTGCTGGCGCGGTTGACCTGGTTGTTGCTGGTGGCGGCGTCCCACAGCGAGAAGCGCATATCCGCTGTGCCCGACATGGGGTTGCCCGACGCATCAGTGAGGCGGCCCTGATACGACAGTCCCGCGTCCAGCGGCGTGATGGGCGACGCCGGTGGACCGAAGGTGATGCTCCAGCCGCCGTTGATGATTCCGCCAAAGGAAGGCACATTGTCTCGCACGTACAGGCTCCAAGCGCCGTTGGCGTTGGTGCCGATCACGCCGCCGAACGTCGAGGCGTACGGCAACCCGGGCGCGGGGAGCGGGAAGGCAATGGTGCCGCCCGATGGCGCGTATACGCCTTGGTCGACGATGCCGGCGATCACGGGGTTCTGCGCAATACCACCTGCGGAGACGAAAGAGACTTCAATGCCGGGTGCCGGCGCGTTCGTGATGGGCGAGTCCATGAGCTGGATGCGCTGTCCGCCCGGACCCACCAGGAGAATGTCAACATCGCCGAGATTGCTGTGCTGCAGCCCGCGCACCGTGACGGTGACGAACTCAATGGCCGCGGGTCCGCCGCTAACGGTGATGGGGCTGGGATAAGGCGAGCCGCTGCCGTTGGCGGGAATGGTGATGGGTGTTGTGTTGGTGTATGTCTGCCCCAGCGCGCCCGCGCTGGCAAACAACGCCACCAGACTGACCGCCGCCGCCTTGAAAGCCGTGTGTACCTGCATCATGACCAAGCTCCTGCGATGGGGAAGGTGCGAAATGCGACTCCCGATACCAGCCCCTAGCGGCGTGCTGGCGTCTTTGCCTTCATGCCCCGGGCGAGAATGTTCAACATCGCGAAGAAACACCGGCCGTAACGCGAGGCGAACAGACCGAGCCGCGTCACCCGCATGAGCTTCTGAGATCACCAAGTCCATGAAAAAACCCGTCCGCGAGGACGGGTTTGGTTCACCACAGATGTTCGCCTGCTTACTTGCTCGCGCTGATCGCCGCCAAGGCCGCTTCCAGCCTTTCGAGCTTGGCCTTGAGGGTTTCGATCTCGCTTCGCTGCGACGCAATCTCGCGCTGCTGCTCTTGGATTGCTCCAACCGCGACCACTGACAACTGGCTGTAGTTGACGGTGAGCGACTCCGTGCCTTCATCGCCCACCACCAGCGTCGGCAGCACGCCGCGGACGTCCTGGGCGATGAGGCCGAAGTCCTGCATGCCGGTGGCCTTCCAGCGGAAGTTGACGGGCTTGAGCTTCATCGCTGTGGCGAGGTTGTTCTCGCTGAGAGACACGTCGGTCTTGAGCCGACCGTCGCTCACGGCTGTCCACACGCCGGTGTTTGTGAGGCGAGCGAAGGTGGGTGCTCCAGCGTTCGCGCTGTTGGTCATCTCGAAGTTGCCCGCATCCGACAGCCGTGCCCCGCCGCGGAAGCTGCTCGCCACCGTGTTGTTCCACACGGTCTGCCAGCCAGTACCGATGCTAGGCGTCGTCACATCCAGCTTCGCCACCGGCGCGGCGGTGCCGATGCCGACGTTGCCGCGGCCGTTGATCCGCATGATTTCGCGCGATGTCGCGGTGTTGCATTCCCACGTGAAGAAGGCTAGGTCGCTGGTGTTGCCGCAGCCAGCGGTGCCCGGCGCGACGATGGTCTGCATTCCCGCAAACTCGTTGGTACCCGCCGAGTCAATTGCCCAACCCACGCGAGCTTTAACGCCCCGGTTGAGCGTGTCATGCTGGTTCACGCCGATGTTGCCGCTGCTGCCCACAAGAGCTCCGGCTGCGAAGGGCGAACTGACGACTTTGCTCGCGAGCACCGCGGGTGCCAGCGGCTGGCGCGGCGACAGCGTGACGAATCCAGATCCCGGTGGACTGGCGACTTCGATCTCCACCCATGACTTGCGGTCGGTGGGCACGGTGCTTCCTAGGTTCACGTTCGCCGTGAACAGCCCTTCGGTGACAGGCACATTGCTGATCGTCACGGGCGAGCCCAGGGGAGTGAGGGCGGCGCCCAAACCGCTTGCGGAGTCCCACAGCGTGAATCGCACGTCAGCGCTTCCCGTGATGGGTACGCCTGCCACATCTTTGAGTACGCCTTGATACGTGAAACTGCTGTCTATCGGCGTGGGAGGCGAGTAGGGCGCGGAGAATGTGATGCTCCAGCCGCCGGCGATCAAACCACCGTCGGCCGCGAAGTCGTCCACTACAAACAATCGCCACTGGCCATTGGCGCTGGTACCGGTCAGGCCGTTGAAGTTAGCTGCATACGGGCCTGCGGGGGCGGGCGCTGGAAACGCGTCACTACCTCCCGTCGGTGCGTAGTAGCCGCCTGCAGCCAAGTCTCCGGACTGCGAACTACCCCCTTCGGAGATGAAGTTCACAGTGATGCCTGATGTGGGTGCGGAGCCCGATGTGTCGCTAGCGAGCAGGATCTTCTGCCCGCCCGGACCCACCAAGAGTATGTCAAGGTCAGTGATGAACGGGTGTGTCAAGCCACGCAGCGTGACTGTCACGAACTGGATCGACGTAGGCCCGCCAGTCACATCAATGACGCTGGGATACGGGTTGGCGGGGCCGCTATCGGGAATGACGATCGGGGCCGGATTGCTGTAGGTCTGCCCCAGCGCGCTTGCGTTTGCAAACAACGCCATCAGACTGATCGCCATCGCCTTGAGAACCGTGCGAGTCTGTACCATGACCGAGCTCCTGCTAATGGGAACGTGCGAGAGAAAACCCCTTACACGATGACTGAGCGAGTTGCGGAAGCTCGGGCTGTCAAGCGATGCGCGAGAATATACCAGAACGACGGGATCCCGCACGTTGCAAGTTGGTTAACCAAGCAATTATGTTTATTGGCCCTTGGAGCATCCGCCCATCAACGCCCGGGCCACATGCGCGGGGGGGGGGAGGTGGGGTGTTCAACTGTTCAACCGGGCACATCGGTGACATGACGCACCGGGCACATGGGTGGCGCTCGGGTTCGTTCGCTACCCTTGCGTCACGCATGCACCGTCCCAGCCGCCGCACTTCTGACAAACCCCTGCCCAGTCCGCTTGGCGTGACGGCGGAGGAATTCGTGCGCGAGGCCGCCGGGCATCTGATTTTTCGGGGTGAAGGCAGCACCAACGGTGCGATTGCGTTGTATCGCGCGGTGTTTCGCGAGGGGCCGGTCAAGGCCGCTGATGCGTTCGAGTTGCTGGGCATCAAACTGCCGGTGATCGTGCGTGAACTGCGCGAAGAGAGTGCCGAAGGCGAGGTCATCAAGTTTCTGTCACGCATCGAGCGCACGACCACGGTGGGCGTGGGCAGCAACGCCACCACGCTCGCGCCCTCGAGCGCGGACCTTGCCCAGCGGCTTGAGCATCTGGAAATCGAAAGCGTCCTCATCCCCATGCGCGGCTCCGCAGGCCGCACCAAGTACACGCTCTGCGTCAGCAGCCAGGTAGGCTGCGCCATGGGCTGCACCTTCTGCGAGACCGCGCAGATGGGATTGGTGCGGAGTTTGAGTGCGGCGGAGATTGTGGGGCAGTGGTATGTGGCCAAACACCTTGTTGCTCGCGGAGTGAGCGAGAGTGATGCGGCGGCATTCGGCATTCGTGATTCGGCATTCGTGGAAAGGCAAGCCGCACCGGACGCAGTTGGCGAGCAAACAACGCTTGCGTCTTCACGAATGCCGAATCACGAATGCCGAATGCCGAGCCCTGACGCACGCATCACCGGACCCGCGAACATTGTGTTCATGGGCATGGGCGAGCCCCTCGACAATTACGACAACGTCGTCCAAGCCATCGCCGTGCTGAAGGATCACAACGCGGCTCACTTGGCCGTCAGCAATATCACGGTGAGCACGGTGGGGCGGGTGGATGGGCTACGCAAGCTGGCCAAGCACGTGGAGCAGCCGGGGTGGCATCGACTCGGCATTGCGTTCAGTTTGAACTCACCCAACGATGCCGATCGCGGGCAGATCATGCCCATTACCAAGAAGTACTCGCTGCGCGATGTGCAGGATGCGCTTGTTGCATGGCCGCGCTACGCGGGCAACAAGATTTGCGTGGAGTATGTGCTGATCCCCACGCAAAACGATTCGCGCGAGCACGCGAGACAAATCGCCGACTTCATTCGGCCGTTCGGTTTGCACAAATCCGCGAGCGGCAACGACAGCAACGGCAGCGTGCGCGCGGTTTTGAATCTCATTCCGTACAACCCGCGCCGCAACAGCCCCTGGCCTGCGCCCACCGAAGAGCACGTCGAACAGTTCATGACGTGGCTGGAAGAAGAAGGCGTCTTCGTGAAGCGTCGCCGCACAAAGGGCCGGCAGATGATGGGGGCGTGCGGCCAACTGGGGACGGAACAGATCAGGCGGCGGAAGGTGGTCATCACCGTGGGTGGAGAAGTGACGAAGTGACGGAGTAACGAAGTGCCTTCGGGTGGTGCGGCGTTTCCAACGCCGCCTTCACTGTTCTGCACATCGCTCCCGTCTCCAGCATCCGCGTACGACGTGGCATTGAGCATGCGGCATGCGCACACATTATGAACTGTGGAAGTGGTGTCACGCGCGCAAGCCCAGCGCAAGCGATAACGCCGACCCGCGGACCAATGCGACAACCAATGCATGACGAGCGAACATGCGAGGCCCCTTTCACTTTCGACGAGATTGCATGCCTCCAAACGCGAACGTCAACGACGACGACGCGCGGCGAAGGCGATGATGCCTGAAAAAATCAAGACTGATGATGGCGCGGGCACGACGAGGACAAAGGCTTCCGACGTTGTACCGCCAAGATCCCAGCTGCCACTGATGACAGTGCCGTCGCCGGAAATGCTGAGACCCTGACCAAATGCTGTGATGTTGCTGGGTAGGCTGATGCCGAAGTCATCAGCGTAGTCGGCGAGGGTTTTCATGCCGCTCGTTGAGGTCCAGATGAAAGGCGTATCACTAAGATTGGAAATACTGTTGCGAGCGAAGCCAACACCAGCGGTTCCATTCGTCGCGACATCTGTAAACGCTGCTGTTTGGAAGTCGCCGAAAGTCGGAAGTACCGTGCCGACGCCGTTCACCCAGATCGCGGGCTGCTCTCGAACAGTCGGGCCGAAACGAACACCTCCGACCGCGACGGTGCCGGTGGAATCAGCCGCGACCACTCGCGCCGCCGAAAAACCGGTTGGTGCGGTGAGCATTGTGATGGTGGAGTTCTGCGACAGAAAATAGCCTGGAATACCTGCAAACCCATTGTTCCACCCCAGCCACGTGCTTCCATCGTCGCTGGTGTCCCGGACCTCGACCCAGTCTGAACCCACGAATTGACTGGGCGTGATGTTCTGCCAGCCGGTTGACTGCGTCCATGAGTACGGCCGGCGAATGAATGAGTTCTGCGGCGTGCCACCCCAAGTGGCGAAGACCTTGTCGGCGTTGTTGGCTGGTGCGAAGCTGTTGAAGCCGCCGAATGTGAGCGATGGCCGACCAAGATCGGACACGGTGCCGCTGGCGTCGCGCGTGACGAGATTGGCGATGGTGCTGCCAAGAGGTCGCCGCACATGCAGCGTCTTGCTGCCGTCGGGTGTGAGGCCGAAGACCGTCGCGAAGTTGGGCAGATCGGGCTGGACGATGTCCACACGGCCCGTGGCGAGCGACCAGCGGTAGCCTTGCTGCCGCGTGCCGTCGCTGCTGATGCCCGCGACCACCCGACCATCACGCGACAGGTGATTCGCACCGATGAACGAATCGCCCGGCGACGGCGAAAACGTGTACAGCCCCGGTGCCATCGGCTGGGCCGAGGCACCTGCCGTGATGACGCTGGCCATGAGTGTTCCGAGAAGTGCGGCGTTCGGCATGGACTTTCCCCAATGCGTGTGACAGTCGACACCACACGAACATACCACATGTTGCGCAAAGTGCAATAAAAGTCGAGATAAATCTACGACGGCGGTGCACGGGGTTTCGAGCGTTGACGCGCGTGATCTGCGGCGGGTTGGCAGCGGTTGACGGTGGGGCGGGGGTTGGACAGTTTGTCTGGCGGGTGCGTTGTTCGCGTCGGCCGTGCGTGCAGTGGGACACCCGTAACCGTGGGTTTGGCTTGCCGAATACCCTGTCATGGAAGGCGGCTGGGACGCCGGATTGGCTGGTTTGCACACGAGGTTTGTCGACACCATTTCTTTGAAAGGAATTTGCTTGAAGATCGCTCCCGCTGGTCGTTGTGGTTCGCTCGCGCTTGCGTTGGTTGTTGTCGCCGGTCTGTGTGCGCCGGTCGGCTCGGTGGCGTTGGCTCAGGACGGAGCTGCGGCCGCGCAAGCGGAGAAAAAGCCCGTCAAGAGCGTGATGGACCTGCCGCGCCACACGTACACCATTGAAGGCAAGGCCAGCGAGTTTCTGCTGACCGATGCGCCGTTCAAGGCGTTCGTCAGCGAAGTGAAGAAGAACACCGAGCAGACGCTCGCTGAGTACGACATCACCGACAAGACGACCATGAAGGGCATGCTGGGCCTGCTGCAAGCTATCGCCATCTTCGAAGGTCGCACCGACGACGCCCTCGCCATCACGCCCAAGCTCAGGGAGCTGGAAGACAAGGAAGGCGTGAAGCTGATGACGGGCGAAGCCCTCGCCGCCCGCATCGAAGCAAAGGCAGCGTCGAGCGGCGATGACGCTGCGTACATCGAAGCCTTCAAGCAGAACCTCAGCAAGCGCATCGGCGCGCTGCCTTGGGAGAAGGTGCGTGAAGAAGTCAAGCAGACCCGCTCGACCGCCCTGATTGTCTCGCGTGATCTGGTGCTCGGACAGATTCAAGCCGGGCTTGATCCGGTTGTCGCGCAGAACAACGGCGAAGTCTCGGGCGACATGGTGACCGGCCTCATCCGCATGCGGGTGATGCTCGATCATCAACTGCCCCTCATGCCCGCGATGGCAGAGGTCTACGGCGACCTGATCGACAAGAACGAGAAGAAGGTCACGGTCGAAGACAAGTGGACGCCCAACCTGGTCACGCTGAACAGCGGCGACAAGGCCTCGCCCGTCGTCGTCGCCGTCTGGGACAGCGGCGTGGATACCGGCATCTTTGAATCCAAGCAGCAACTGTGGACCAACGCCAAGGAAGTCGCGGGCAACGGCAAGGACGATGACGGCAATGGCTTCGTCGACGATGTGCACGGCATCGCGTTTGACCTTCGCGGCAACTACACGCCTGAACTGCTGCACAGCGTCAAGGAAATGAAGAACGACAAGTCCCTGGTCGTCAAGCACACCAAGGGCCTGATGGACCTGCAGGCTGCGATTGACAGCCCCGAAGCCAATGCGCTGCGTCAGTACATGAGCACGCTGAAGGCCGATCAGGTCGAAGGCTTCCTCGAAGACCTGGGCCTGTACGGCAACTACAGCCACGGCACGCACGTGGCTGGCATCGCGGCGGAAGGCAATCCCTTCGCTCGCGTGCTCACGGCTCGCATCACGTTTGACTACAAGTCCATTCCGCAGGTCACGCCCAGCATCGAGCAGGCCAAGAAGGACGCGAAGGCTGCGGAAGACACCATCGCCTACTTCAAGAAGGCCGGCGTGCGCGTGGTCAACATGAGCTGGGGCGGCAGCGTGAAGGACATCGAAGGCGCTCTCGAAATGAAGGGCGTGGGTGAATCTCCCGAAGCCCGCGCCACGCTCGCCCGCGAGATCTTCAACATCGGCAAGACCAGCCTCGAGACCGCGATGAAGAACGCTCCTGAAATTCTCTTCGTCGCCGCCGCCGGCAACAGCGACAACGACAATGAATTCAGCGAGATGATCCCCAGTGGCCTCAACGTGCCCAACATGGTCACCGTCGGCGCCATCGACAGCAGCGGCAAGCCCACCGACTTCACCACCTTCGGCAAGAACGTTGTGCTCTACGCCAACGGCTTTGAAGTTGACAGCTACGTGCCGGGCGGCGAACGCATGAAGTTCAGCGGCACCAGCATGGCCAGCCCCAACGTGGCCAACCTCGCCGGCAAGATCGTCGCCCTCAACCCCAAGCTCAGCCCCACGGAAATCGTGGAAGCCATGAAGCGCACGGGTGATCCGCTGGAAGGCCACGAAGGCCGCATCATCATCAACCCCAAGCGTGCCGTCGGCGTGCTGCGCAGCGGTCAGTGATCCGCACGAGTTTGCAGACGCATGTCATCCGCGCCCGCCTTCATCGGCGGGCGTTTTTTCTTTTGCGGCCCTCGGTCGTCACCGCGCCAGCACGGCCAGTGCAATCACGTCGTATATCGCGTGTGTCGCGACGGCGATGCCGAACCCTCGCAGCACGAACAGCACCGCAAAGTACGCCCCGCCCATGGCGTACGTCAGCAGCAGTGGGACGCTCAGTTCCGCGCCTGGGCCCACCCGCACATTGTGATAGAACGCGAATGCGATCGCGGACAATGCGATCGCCACGCCGTAGGCCCAGTGCTCTCCCGTCCGCAGCAGATCCGCCATCACAAAGTGCACCAGCGCAATCAACATCCAGCGAAAGACCAGTTCTTCATACAAGCCCGCGCCGATGGACAGTGTCAGCCGCGCCATCAGCCCCAGTTCCGTCGGTGAGCCAGCCTCTCCCGCCGGCGCACCGGTCTGCGCAAATGGCAACAGGCTGGTGCCCAGTCCATTCGCCAGGATCGAGCCAATCACCACCAGCGCGACCGCCCACAGAAAGCTCTCCAGTCCCATCCCGATCATCACGTCGCCCCGAAACGACGACTTGGGATACTCAGGCCGCGGCTTGTACACCGCATGCCAGCACAACAGCACCACACTCAGCAGAATCGGCGGGAGGTGAAACCCCACCGCGCCAAATGAGTCCAGCAGTTGCGTCAGCATCAGTCTGGCACGCACGATCTCGCGCATGCCATCGCTGTCGAGAAACAGCACCGTGCCCAGTTCATACAGAATCAGCAGCGGCAGCAGAAAGATGAGCACCTGCAAGGGCCGTTGCGACATGTCGAGGTAAATCGCCCATGGTCCCGGCGCCGGCGCAGCATCGGCTTTCGCGGGCTCCTTTGCCTTCGCGCGTCCGCTGCGCGGATTGGCTCGCGTCACCTTCGGCATGACTCATCACCCGCTCCTCCGCGACTCGGAGGCTCCGGCACTTCCCAAAAACAAACAACCCTACGCCAGGCGCAGGGTTGCAGTATTGACCACGGGTGTATCGACGCGATGACCGCGTCGTGATTACTTCTTGGCCGCGACGGGAGCCTTGGCCGACTGCTTGGCCTTCAGCTTCACCACCATGCGGCTCTTGCGGCGGGCAGCCTGGTTCTTGTGAATGATGCCCTTGGCCGCGGTGCGGTCGATGACCTTCTGGCACTTGAGGAACTCTTCCTTGGCCTTGTCCGCCGTGCCGTGCAGGAGGGCTTCGTTGAACTCCTTCATCGCGGTACGCATGGTCTTCAGACGCCAGCGGTTCAGCTCGCGACGAGTTTCGTTCTGACGGACAGCCTTCTTTGCGGTACGGGAGTGAGCCATTGTGTTCCTCGTGTCAAATCAAACCCGGTGGCGAACCTCGCTATGCCGGGCCTGAATGATTGCACGCCCGCCGAAAGAATCAAGGCGCGACCTCCCGCCACCACGCATCCCCTTTACAGGACAAATACCTACCAATCCCCGGCCCCGAACCCGCCACTTGCATTTGCGTACCACTTCCCCTATCGTCCTCTCCACAAGTTTCGGAAAGCCGGCCCCGCCGACTTTTCAAGACGAGCGGGTGTAGCTCAATTGGATAGAGCACCTGACTACGGATCAGGAGGTTTAAGGTTCGACTCCTTACACCCGCGTTGGATTCTTCCGCTCTGACCCTCGCTTTTGCGGGGGTCGTTTGCTTTTTGCCTCCCACCGCGCCCCGTCTACGCTGGACAGTCAGTCGCGCACCGACTGTCACGGACGACATATGAACTTTGTGCGTTTCAGGACGAGCGGGCCGATGAATGATGCCCGACGCACACCTTTCTTCCCCCGCGCTGCTCGCGGGGTTTCGAGGGCCCTATGCCGCGACTGCCCATCGAGAACGCTTCTCCGACCACCATCACGCTCAGCGGCCGCACCTACAGCGCGTTTGCCGGGTGCAACTACCTGGGCCTGGGCGCTCACCCGCGCGTCATTCGCGCGCTGGCCACCGCCGCTCAGCGCATGGGCATCTCCACCACCGCAAGCCGCGAGACCACGGGCAACACGCTCGTGCACGAAGCGCTCGAAGCCGAACTCGCGCACTTCATGGGGCAGGAAGCCGCGATCCTCTCCGCGGAGGGGTACACCGCCAACTTCATGGCGCTGCAGGCCCTCGCCTTCACGCATCGCATTGCGATCATCGACACGCACGCCCACCGCAGCATCCGCCATGCCGCCATTGCCGCCGGCATGCAGGTGTTCGAGTTTGAACATCTCAACATCGACAGCGCCGCGTGGCTGTGCAAGCAGTATGGCGATCAAGGCGTCGTCGTCATGACTGACAGCGTCTTCGCGGCTGACGGTGCCATCGCGCCGTTGCCCCAACTGCTTGATTGCCTGCCCGCCAAGCGCGGCGCGCTGCTCGTTGATGACTGCCATGGCCTGTGCGTGCTGGGCCAAGGCGGTCGCGGCACGGTCAGCCACTTCGGCTTGAGCGATCCCCGCATCGTCATCACGACCACGCTCGCCAAGGGCATGGGCTGCTATGGCGGGGCAGTGCTGGGCACCAAACAGTTCATTCAGCACGCGCAAGACAACGCGTGGGTGTATCGCAGTGCAACGCCCGTGCCCCCGCCGATGGCCGAAGCAGTGCGTGAAGCCGTCCGCATTCTGCGCGAGGACACGACGCTGGTGGACAACCTGCGTCGCAACATCGCCTTGATGCGCCAGAGTCTCTTCCTGCTGGGCCTGCAACTGCCGCCCGAAGGCGTGCCGATCTTTACCTTCGCCATCAGCCCCGAAGACCGCATGCAGCGCGTGCACGACATGCTGCTGGAGCAAGGCGTCTTCGCCCCGCTCATCAGCTACCCAGGCGGGCCCGCGGAGCGTTACTTCCGCGTGGTCGTCAATGCCAGCCACACGCCCGAGCAGATCGACACGCTCTGCCGATTGCTGGCGGAAGCGATGGAAAGCACGCGCCTCGAAGGCCCGCGCCGCTTGTCGCCCATGGAACTCAAGACCGAACTCAAGCCCGCGCTCTCACAAGCTGCGGCCGCCGCCGCTGCTGCCGGCATGATGACAGTGATGGGGTGAGCGGAGAGAGCAGAGAACAGAGAACAGAGAGAAGAGATCAGAGATCAGAGATCAGAAAAGTCGCAGCATTGCGCCCGCTCTCCGCTCTCCGCTCTCCGCTCTCCGTTCTCCGCTCCTCACCCCTCCGCCCGCCGCGCCCACTCAAACTCAAGCGGCTCAAGTTCCGCGGCGAGCCTCGCGCGTTCATCACCCAGTTTCGTCGCCTTCGCGGGGTCGCGCCACACGATGTCGGTCGCCATTTCCGCGTCAATTGCCTTGATACGCGTTTCGAGCTTGGTGATCTGCGCTTCGAGTTTGTCCTGACTCATGCGCTCCAGCGCTGTCGTCGCGTTGCTGCGTGACGCGCTGGCCTTCTTCGCGGCTTGCTCCGCCGCGGCCTGTTCAGCGCGCTTGCGTTCTTCAGCTTGACGCTGCTTGCGCTGGGCATCTTCCTTGCGAGCCTTCTCCGCGGCTTCTTCCGCTGCACGACGCTTCACTTCCGCAGCGTGCTGCTCGGCCCACTGCGAGTAGTTGCCCATGAAGACTTCGGCGTTGCCTTGCCCGTCAAGCACGATCAAGTGATCGCACGTCGCGTCGATCAGCGCACGATCGTGGCTGATGAGCAGCATCGTGCCGTCAAACCCGCCATCCATGCACATCGCGTCTTCGAGGCGTTCCGCACTGGGAATATCAAGGTGGTTCGTCGGTTCGTCCAGCACGATCACGTTCTTCGCGCTCGCAAGCAGTCCGGCCAGTACCGCTCGGCTGCGCTCGCCACCCGACATCACCCGCAGTTGCTTCTCTTGATCTTCTCCGCTGAACAGGAACGCACCCGCGAGGTTGCGCGCCTGTTGCTCACTCAGCGCAGCTTGCGGAGCTTCTTTCAGAATCACGCCCTGCAGGTACCGCACGACGGTCTGATCAAGTTCAAGGTTCTCATGCGTCTGGCGGTAGTAGCCCACCACCAGATTACTGCCAAGCTGAATCTTGCCGCTATCCAGCGGCGTTTCACCCAGAATGCACCGAATCAGCGTGCTCTTGCCCGCACCGTTGGGGCCGATGATGCCCCATCGCTCGCCGCGTTGAATGCTCAGCGACAGATCATGGAACAGCACCTTGTCGCTGCCGTCCTCGCGCTTGTATCGCTTGCTCGCTTCGCGCAGTGCGATCACTACATCGCCCGTGCGTGGCGCCGTCGGCAGCTTGAACGCGAATGTGTCCAGTTCCATCGGGCGCTCAAGCGTGTTGTCGCGCTTGTCGCGAATCAGGCGCGTCTCGCGCCCCTTGGCCTGTCGTGCACGCTGTCCCGCCTTGAACCGCCGGATGTATTCCTCTTGCTTGCGCCACTGACTCTGCTGCGACTCAAACGCCCGCAGCATCACCTCGCGCCGCTCGGCACGCAATTCAATGAACTTCGCGTAGTTGCCCGGATAGTCAATCAGGCGCGCTTGCTCAACTTCAATGATGCGATGCACCACGTTGTCCAGCAGGTAGCGGTCGTGGCTGACCATCAGCACCGCGCCCTTGAACTCGTCGACGAGAAACCGCTCGAGCCAGATGCGACCTTCGATGTCCAAGTGGTTGGTCGGTTCGTCCAGCAGCAGCACATCGGGCGCTTCCAGCAGCAACTTCGCCAGCGCCAGTCGCCCGCGCTGTCCGCCCGACAACTGCTTCACCTTCAGCGTGAACTGCGCATCCGTGAACCCCAGCCCGTGCAGCACCTCGCCGATCTTGTGTTCCGCCGCAAACCCGCCCGCGGCTTCCATCTGGCTCTCAAGCTCGATCTGCTGCTTCATCAGCTTGTCGAGCGCATCGCCCTGGGCGGTTGCCATCTGGTCATAGATCTGATTGATCTGCTCATGCAGCGCGTGAATGTGCTCAAACGCCCGTTCCGCCGCATCGTGCAACGTGTCTTCGGGGTCCAACTCGGGGTCCTGCCGCAAGTAACCCGCGCGGCTGCCGCGTTGCAGTGCCACCTGTCCCTTTTCCTGCCGAATCATGCCCGCCATGATCTTCAGCAGCGTGCTCTTGCCCGTGCCGTTGCGACCGACCAGACCGATGCGTTCGCCCGGTTCAACAGAGAGTGAGACGCCATCAAGAATGATGGTGTCGCCATAGCGGTGTTCGATATTTGTACAGGTGAGCAGCGGCACAGGAGGGGAGCATAGTGGGGGCGATGTGCCTTTGCGCGTGGCACTTACCCGCGAAGTTTCGCAACCCATAGCCAACACTCTACTTGCCGCAACGCAAGCCACTTGATTCGCCCATCCGGCTGCTTAGAATCGGATCTGGGCCCACCTTTGGGTACGCGCTATGGACGACGAAGACGACGACAACGCCCCGTAGCTACCGCCGGTTGACCGCCATCTGCGATGGCCTCTGGTCCCGGTTCCCTCCCATTTGCCTAAGTCACTGGCCTTTCGAGGCTTCTGGCGTTTTCAACACCCCACTCGGAATACCGATCGTTTTCCTAAAACGATCTCGTCTCAAGCATCGCACCGGGCCGTCGGTCAAGCACCGCCGCCCACTTTCGGAGAGTTTCCATGCCCGCTGATCTGTCTCATATTCGCAACTTCGGTATCTGCGCCCACATCGACGCCGGTAAGACCACCTGCTCGGAACGCATCCTGTTCTACACGGGCAAGAACTACAAGATCGGCGAAGTGCACGAAGGCACCGCCACCATGGACTTCCTCCAGGAAGAACAGGAACGCGGGATCACGATTCAGTCGGCCGCGACGACCTGTCCGTGGGAGTACAAGGGTCGCGAGTACAAGCTCAACCTGATCGATACCCCCGGCCACGTCGACTTCACCATCGAAGTGGAACGCTCGATGCGCGTCCTCGACGGCGCTGTCGCCGTCTTCGACGGTAAGGAAGGCGTGGAAGCCCAGAGCGAAACCGTCTGGCGTCAGGCCGACCGTTACCGCGTGCCCCGTCTCTGCTTCATCAACAAGATGGACAAGATCGGCGCCAGCTTCGAGTTCAGTTACGGCACCATCAAGACGCGCCTGGGCGCGAACGGCGTGCCGATTCAGGTGCCGATCGGTCTGGGCCACCAGCACCGCGGCATCGTCGATCTCATGACGATGAAGGGCTATCTGTTCGAAGGCGAACACGGCGAAAAGATCAAGGAAATCGAGATTCCCGAAGACGAGATCGACATCGCCAAGAAGTACCGCACGATCATGGTCGAGAAGATCGCGGAACTCGACGACAACCTGATGGGCAAGTACCTCGAAGGCGTCGAGCCCACCGTGCCCGAAATGAAGGCCGCCCTGCGCAAGGCGACCATCGAGCGTCGCTGCTTCCCCGTTCTCTGCGGTGCGGCACTTCGCAACGTGGGCGTGCAGATCCTCATCGACAGCGTTGTTGAGTATCTCCCGGCTCCCACCGAAAAGCCCGACGTGCAAGGCAGCGACCCCAGCGACAAGAACGTCGCCATGTCGCGCCCGCACGATCCGGATGCGCCCTTCGCCGGCCTGGTCTTCAAGGTCGTCAGCGACATGCACGGCGACCTGACCTACGTCCGCGTCTATAGCGGCCGTCTGGGCAAGGGCACCCGTCTGCTCAACCCTGGTAACGGCAAGATGGAAAACGCGTCGCGCATCTTCGAAATGCACGCGCAGAACCGCATCCCGCTCGAAGAAGTCACCGCTGGCAACATCGTTGCCATCGTGGGCATCAAGAACAGCTTCACGGGTGACACCCTGTGCGACGCTGACAAGCCCATCATCCTCGAGCGCATGCACTTCCCCGAGCCCGTCATCGCCATGGCGATCGAACCCAAGAGCCAGGACGACAAGCGCAAGCTGTCTGAAGCTCTCTCGACGATTCGCCGCGAAGACCCCAGCTTCCGCTACTCCTTCGACGACGAAACCGGCCAGACCATCATTCAAGGCATGGGTGAGTTGCACCTGGAAATCATCCGCAACAAGCTCATCCGCGACATGAAGATCAACGTCGAGACCGGCAAGCCCAAGGTTTCGTACCGCGAAGCCATCAGCAAGAAGGTCGAAGAAGTCCGCGGTCTGCACAAGAAGCAGTCGGGTGGTCGCGGTCAGTTCGGTGACTGCGTCATCAGCATCGAACCCTTCACCGCCGAGCAAGCCGCGGCGGCCGAACTGGACTTCGAAGACAACATCGCCTTCGAGAACGAAATCGTCGGCGGCGTGATCCCCAAGGAATTCATCCCCAGCATCGAGTACGGTGTCCGTACGACCGCCAAGACCGGCGTGAAGTTCGGCTACCAGCTCATCAACGCCAAGATCACCCTCACGTACGGTTCGTACCACGACGTTGACTCGAGCCAGATCGCCTTCGAACTGGCCGGCGCCAACGCCCTCAAGGAAGCCGTCGAGCGCGCTGGTCCTCAGCTCCTCGAACCCATCATGAAGGTGGTGGTCACGGTGCCCAACGATTACCTGGGTAACGTCACGGGCGACATCAGCAGCCGCCGCGGCATGATCGTCGACACCGAAGACCGCGACCCCGTCAAGATGGTCTCCGCTGAAATCCCCCTCAGCGAACTCTTTGGCTACACCACCGCCCTCCGCGGCATGAGCCAGGGCCGCGCCAGTGCGACCATGGAGTTCCTCGAGTACCGCCCGATGCCGGCCGGTATGCTCAAGGAACTGCTGGACGAGAAGGCCGGCGGCAAGGGCGCGAAGAAGTAAGTCCCAAGTCCTGATAAAGTCTGAAAACCCGGGTCATGTGGCCCGGGTTTTTTCATGCGCACAACTTGCGCGGTCTGTGACGGGAGTTATTGGACACTCGGTTGGGTGATCGCTCACCAAGAAACTTCTGCGCGATGCAGAAATTCCGCGCAGAAAGGTGGCACTTCTCGATTCGTGATGCATGTTCATGATGGCCTCCCGTTTCCACAGAGGCCACGGGCTGCACCCCGTTCAGTCGGAAGAGTTGAGAAGCACACTTTTAAGAGGTGAGGATCACTATGCGCAGGGGTTTCATTATCAAGGCGGGGCTGCTTGCTCTGACCGCAGGCGCTGGCGTTGCGAACGCCGCCGTCTACTCGGTCAGCACACGCACCACCGCGGACAACTACTACGCGCTTTACAGTCGTGCTGCTGATGACCAGCTCACGTTTGAATCGCGCAACGAGCCGGGTCGTCAGGGCAATCCGGGTCAGTTCAACTGGAGCCTGCCCGAAGACGACACGTTCGACACCAATGACTTCTTCTACATCGCCGCGTGGAGCGATGATGCGTTTGCTCAGGGTCTCCTGGGTGAATTCGTCTTCCGCACGGTTGGTGGCGGCCTTGCCGCGACGGTTCTGACGGGCGATGCGGGCATCCGCGTTTTCCGTACGGGTCTGGATCGCGATGACAACGCCGTGCAGCCCACTGCGGACGAAGTCGAAGCTCAGGTCGCCATCGCCAACGCTGGCAACCTGTGGCGCACGCCCAGCGTGTACCTGCCCAACCTGCCCACCACGGCTCCGTGGGGTCAGATTCCCGGCATCACGCCCAACGCTCAGTGGATCTGGGCGGACTCGCTCAACGGCGAGAACGTCTTCCAGCCCGGCACCAACGCGGGCGAGTACCTGATCTTCTGCGTGCCGGTTCCCGGCCCCGGTGTCCTCGCCCTCGCGGGTGTTGGCCTCCTGGCGGTCAGCCGTCGCAGCCGCAAGTGAAGATGACTCTGTTCTGATTCGTGATTCAATGAACCTCCGACGCCCCGTGTTGCAGCACGGGGCGTTGTTGTTTTTGCGGAGGGTGAAGCGAGCAGCCGGAGACGGTCGATCGCGCGCGGATTCAGCAGCCGCGGTAAAGAGCTGCGTGTCAACGCCCGAGAAATCAGGTCGCCTCTGGTCTCGCTGACTCGCTGTCTGGTTCGCTTTTTTCCTTGCGTTCCTCAATAGACGCGTTACTCTTCAAGTGTTCCGGCAACGGGAGTCTCACATGCGACGCTACCAGACCATTCTTCTCTTCGGCGCCCCGGGGGCCGGCAAGGGCACGCAGGGAAAGATCCTCGGGCAGATTCCCGGTTTCTATCACCTTTCGTGCGGCGAGGTGTTCCGCACGCTCGACATGTCCAGCGAACTGGGCAAGACCTTCATGCAGTACAGCGGCAAGGGCCTGCTGGTGCCTGATGATGTCACAATCAAGATGTGGCAGCACAACATGCACGCCCGCACCGTGCTGAGCGACTACAAGCCCAACGTGGATGTGCTGGTGCTTGACGGCATTCCTCGCAATGTGAACCAGGCAAAACTCCTTGAGAAGCACATCAACGTGCTGCAGATCATCCATCTGATCTGCCCCGACAAGGAAGAGATGATCAAGCGTCTCCGCCGCCGTGCGCTGAAGGAAAACCGCATTGACGATGCGAAGGAAGAAGTGATCCGCAAGCGGTGGGAGGTCTACGAACGCGAGACTTTCCCGGTGCTGGACTACTACTCGCGCAGCATCATCAAGGAAGTCGATGCGACGGGTTCGCCCGCCCGCGTGCTGGAGCACATTCTTGAAGAAGTGGTGCCCGTGCAGGAAGCGCACTTCCTGAACCCCATCACCGGTGAGAAGATCGAGCACCCGGCAGAAGCCAACGGCAAGCACCCTGCTGCGCCTACGCCCCGCGTGTCGCGGGCCAAGGCCGCCAAGAAGATGGCCCGGCGCTGAAGTTGGCCTGGTGACAGGAGTGGGGGCCGTCACGCCCGCGCGATGCGATTGCCCTCGCGCTTCACGCGACGAGTGATCTCGAGCATGGTCAGCTCGCTGCGGAGTGATGCGGCGGGCAGCCCTGTGTCACGTGCGATTTCTTCGAGCGTCGCAGGCGATCGCGACTGGAGAGCGGAGAGAATCGCCTGTTGGTGCGATGTCAGTGGCAGTGCGACTTCTCGCGGGGCGGGTTGCGACTCATCCTTCGCAGTTTCGGACTTCACGGGTTTTGCTCGCGCGATATCCGCGAACAGTGAGCCGCTTGCGTGATCGCTCTCTCGGGCTGCGTACCGATCCGCATGTTTGCCCGCGTCCAGATGTCGGGCGGGCGACTCGAGCAGAGCGATCACGTCGCCGGGCTCTGTGATGAGGTGGGCGCCGCCCTCCTTGAGCAGATCAAGCGTTCCCGCGCTGCTGGGAGAATCAACCCGGCCGGGCAAGGCCATCACTTCACGTCCGTGGTCTTCAGTCGCGATCTTCGCGGTGATGAGGCTGCCACTGCCGCGACCGGCTTCAATGACAATGACGCCCAGTGCCAGCCCCGAGATGACGCGATTGCGTTTGGGGAAGTTGTCTTCTCGCGGAGGTGTCTCCATTGGAAACTCACTCACCACCGCGCCGCTGCGTGTGACGCGCTCGAACAACTCGCGATTCTGCGGCGGATACACGTGGCAAAGTCCACACCCCATGACGGCGATGGTGCGGCCTTCGGCCTCCAGCGAGCCGCGGTGTGCTGCGGAATCAACGCCCATGGCTCCGCCGCTCACGATGGTGAGTCCCGCGTGCCCCAGCGCCTTGCCGAAGCGCCCCGCCTGCTCCATGCCATACGCGGTGCAGCCACGCGAGCCCACGATGGCGACGGCGTATCGGTCACTTGCGTCGTTGAGTTGACCTCGGACATACAGCACCAGCGGGGCGTCGGGCACGCTGGCGAGCAGCGAGGGGTATCGTGCGTCGCCCCGCGCGATGATCTCCACACCCTGCTCACGTGCCAACGCGAGTTCACGTTCTGCCCGTTCGCCGGTCCGCGCCAGTGATGCCGCGATGCTCAGCGAGAGCTTCTCGCCTATGCCATCAACTTGGCGGAGCTGTGCGGGCGAGGCTTCACACGCCTTTGACGGATCGCCAAAGAGATCGAGCAGCCGACGCGTGCGCACCGGCCCCAGACCTTCGGTCAGATGCAGTCGCAGCAACGCCAGCAAGTCATCGCGCACCGCACACCCCTTCTCTCATACATGCTCGTGCAACTCAGGCCGGAGTTTCACTTGCCGGGCCACTGCCTGCGTCACCGGGCACGATTGCTGCGGCGATCACCTCATCGCCTTCGTCCACGCGAGCCACACGCACGCCCTGGCTGCCACGACCGCACTCGCGAATGTCGTCCGCAGGCATGCGCACGAGTTGACCGCCCTTGGTGACGACGACGAGGTCCATGCCCGGCATGACGCCCAAGGCCGCAACGCTCACGCCGTTCTTGTCCGTGAGATTGATGTCGACGCGACCCTTGCCGCCGCGGCTTTGGCTGCGAGCCGGGCCGTTCTCCGGCGCGACGCGATACTCATCAATCGCGGTGCGTTTGCCGAAGCCTTTGTTCGTGATGGTCAGCAGACTCATCTGCGGATCGATCGTGACGGTCGCGTCTTCGATTGATTCGTGCTTCTTCATGGGCACGTTCACGACGCCAATGACCTCATCGCCCTCGGCGAGTTCGATGCCCTTGACGCCCGCCGCCGAGCGACCCATGTCGCGTGCGTCGTTCTCATCAAAGCGAATGGCCTGTCCTTGCTTGGTGATGAGCATCAGGTCGTCGGTGCCGTTGGTCAGCGTGACGGCGAGCAGGCTGTCGCCTTCCTTGAGGCCCACGGCGATCAGGCCGCTTTGGCGCACATTGGAGTAGGCCTTGAGCGTTGTGCGCTTCACGATGCCGCCCTTGCTCACAAACGTGAGGTAGTTGCTGCCGACCTCAAAGTTCTTGATGGCCAGGTATGTGCAGGTCTTTTCGCCTTGCTTGAGGTCCAACAGATTGACGATGTTCCGCCCGGCGCTGGTGCGGCTCATCTCTGGAATCTGATAGACCTTCATGGCGAAGACGCGGCCAGTATCGGTGAAGCACAGCAGATCGTCGTGGGTGCCGGCGACGAAGACGTGTTCGATGAAGTCATCGTCGCGCGTGTCGCTGGCGCGAATGCCCTTGCCGCCGCGACCTTGCTGGCGGTAGGTGTCCAGCGGCACACGCTTGACATAGCCGGCGTGGCTGATGGTCACCGCGACATCCTCCACCGGGATGAGTGCGGCGATCTGGATGTCCGTGTCGGAGTCTTCGAGGCGAGTGAGACGCGGCGAGAAGTAGCGCTCACGCATCTCTTCGCAGTCCGTGCGAATGATGGCCAGAATGCGTTCCTTGCGAGCGAGAATGTCCTCGAGGTCTTCGATGTTCGCGACAACCTCGGTGTATTCCTTGACGAGGCGCTCGATTTCGAGGCCCACCAACTGAATGAGCCGCATCTGGCCGATGGTTTCAGCCTGCACACGCGTGAGTGCCACGCCGCCTGCGCTGCGAGCGGACGCAATGCGGGTCTGCAATCTACCGGGCAGTTGCTTCCAGAACTTGTGTCCTTCGGGAATCTGGAAACGCTTGTCAATGAGGCGCTGGATGGCCTCTTCGCGCGTCTTGCTTTCGCGAATCTGCTTGATGACGTCATCGATGTCGCAGACGGCGTAGATCATGCCCTCCAAGACGTGAGCCCGCTTCTTGGCTTCACGCAGCAAGTGCTCGGTGCGTCGGCGGATGACAGTGGTGCGATGGTCGATGTAGCAGTCCAGCAACTCGCGCAGAGCCAGCGTGCGAGGCTGGTTGTTGAGCAGCGCGATGTTCATGATGCTGAACGTCTGCTGCAGCGGCGTGAACTGGTAGAGCTGGTTTTCAACCACACGCGGGTCGGCACCGCGCTTGAGCTCGATGACAACGCGGTTCTGCGCTTCGCGGCCGCTTTCGTTGCGGACGTCCGAAACGTCCTGAATGCGCTCTTCCTTCACTGCCTCGACGATCCACTCCACCAGATTCGTCTGATCGAGCATGTAGGGGATTTCGTCGATGACGAGTTGCTGGCGATCCTTGCCGATCTCTTCCACGTGGCAGGTGCCGCGCACCGTGACTTTGCCGCGCCCCGTGGCATAAGCCTCCACGATGCCCTTGCGCCCGTGAATCACGCCGCCCGTGGGGAAGTCCGGCCCCTTGATGCCGAACCGCACGATGCGCTTGCCATCACTCGTCAACTCGCTCTTGCGGACTTTCCTCTCACCCTCGCTCGCTTGTTCCTTGGCGTCTTCGACGACATCCTGCATCAGTTGTTCGAGGCCGATCTCGGGATTGTCAATGACGCGGATGATGCTGTCGAGTACTTCAACCGGGTTCTGGGGCGGCAGACTGGTCGCCATGCCCACCGCGATACCGATGCCGCCGTTGACGAGCAAGTTGGGAAACTTGCCGGGCAGAACGGTGGGTTCCATTAGGCGGTCGTCGTAGTTGGGCGCGTAGGGCACGACATGCGGATTCATGTCCTCCAGCAGGTCCATGGCTGCGGGCATCATGCGGGCTTCGGTGTAGCGATCGGCGGCCGGTGGGTCACCACCGATGGAGCCGAAGTTGCCTTGGGGATCAACCAGCGGCACACGCATGCGCCATGTCTGGGCAAGAAAGACGAGCACGCCATACAGCGCGGCGGTGCCGTGGGGGTGGTAGTTGCCCGAAGCGTCGCCGACGATCTTGGCACACTTGTAGTGTTTGCGATTGGGATAGAGCTTGAGGTCGTTCATCGCCACCAGGACGCGTCGCTGGCTGGGCTTGAGGCCGTCGCGCACATCAGGCAGCGCACGATCCATGATCGTCGACATCGCGTACGTGAGGTAGCTGTCCTTGAGCTCGCGGTTGATGTCCAGCTCAACGATGTTGCCGTGGTTGTGCGCGGGTGCGTCGCCGGCGGTGGGCTCGTCAGGTGACAGCACGAGTGCTCGGCCGGCGGCGAACGTAAGCGTGAATGGCGTCATGTACAGGCGACTCCGTCGCGAAAAGTGACGTGAAAATCAACCGATTTCCGTATCAAGAGACTGCGGCGAGATGATACGCAATTCGCCCTCTTTCCGCCCGTGAAAGTGCCCTCCAAACACCGCAAAACCACACGCGAAATCCTTGAATTTTCAGCCCAGAAACTGCGTCAGTCCGCTACTCGCCCGCCATCTCCCCGGGCTCCGTCCCGATGCCCTGTCGCACCCCCCAAATGAACACCGCCCCGCAGGCATGCTGCGGGGCGGCGGCGGCTTACGTCGCGTCGGTGTGGCTGACGCGCGCTTGCCTCCCTCGGAATGTCCTCACTACACACTCACGGGCAGGTGCCGCCCGCCAGCGTGTTGAAGAAGTCGATCACATCCGCATCTTCGGGGAAGACTTCGTTGTTGTTGAAGTCGATGTCGCAGGGAACGCCCACCGGCAGCAGGTACGGGCACGGCGCTCCTGACAGCACGTTGAAGAAGTCGATCACATCCTGATCTTCCGGGAAGACGGTGTTGCGATTGAAGTCGATGGAGTCGCAGACATTCGCGACCGTCAGGGTGGCGCTGGCGCTGGTGTCGCTGCCGCAGATGCTGCTGACGATGCAGCGATATCGGCCCGAGTCAGACTCATAGAGGTTGATGAGCGTCAGCGTGGCGGTGGTCGCGCCGCTCACCTCGCCCGCATCGTTGCTGAGGTTGTTCCAGACCACACTGCCGACGGGCAGGAACTGCCATTGGTACGTGCGTGAACCGGTGCCAACCGCAAGCCCCACACTGAACTGCACCGTGCTGCCCGGCGTCGCGTTGCTGATCGCGTCCGGTTCGTTGTTGATCGTGGGTGTTGTGCAAGCGGTGTCCCAACTCTGCAGCGCCTCGCGAATCTGCTCACGCAGGATCTCTTCCTTCGCGCGATACGCCACCTGACTCTCCACGCTGTCGTTGTTGGCATGCACAAAGGTCGCAATCGCGTACTCGCGCGGGTTGATGACGTAGGTATTCAGGAACGGCACCTTGAACGGCACGCTCGCCCAGCCGCCTTCCGTGCGGTAGTACGTGCCGTTGCATGAGTACCCGCCGCCCTTGTTCGCAAAGCGCATCGCGTTCCGGAAGTCGGTGATCTCGCTGGGAGTCAGATCGGTCAGTGCCGCTTCCTGGTTGATCACGACGTTCAGCGTCGGATAGGTGCCGTACCCCTGCTCATCCAGATCGAGCATGAGGTTGTACAGCGTGTCCTGCCAGTTTTGTGCGAAGAGCGAGCCGTCCGCGATCTGCTCATACAGGTTCACCGCGTCGACGCACGAGAACGTGTTGAACGGATTGCCGCACAGGCAGCCCATGCGGTGATTGATCTGCGTATCCGTCAGGCCAAGCGTGATATCGGCGTAGTTGTTCAGAGTCGTCGTGCCGTACCGCTTCTCGATCTCCCACGTGCGGTTGTTGTCGCTCTGCTGCATCATTTCGCGAATGGCGGCGCTCAGCGTTTCGTTGCCGGGGCTGCTGTTCACACCATCGGGACACTCGTTGTTGTTCGTGCGGTCGCCCACGAAGATCAAGTTGTTCAGGTTGTCCAGGTTCGACGCGCAGCGATCAATCGCATATGTCGCGTGCAGAATCTTCAGCATGCTTGCCGGCTCAAACGCGAAGTTCTCGTTCAGAGCCGTGATGACCGGTCCGCCGACTTCCTTCAGCATGAACCCGTACGTGCCGTCCGTGAGCGCCGCGTCCATGTAGTCTCGCATGCGACGGGTCTGCGCATCGGTGTTGTCCACCAGTGCCGCGGCGAACGTTGTGGCCCCCAGCAAGTTGGTGTAGCGTTCCAAGCAGGTGATCCGCCCATTCGTCTGCTGCAGCAGCGCGGCCAACTGGCTGCTCGAAAGCGACATATCCACCCAGTCCGCCCCCGTGTTGCTGCTCACCATCACAACATTGAACGTCGGCACCGGATTCGCGAGCGTACCGCCGTTCTCGACTTCGACGTCAATCAGCCGCGCTCCGTTGCTCGCCAGCAGCGAGTTCACCTGCGCCTCGGTCTGACCAAAGTACCACCACCAGCCCTGCGCGTTCGCGCCGGTATTGGGCACGCCCACCGCCGCATACCGCGTGATGCCGCCCACGTCGTACTTTTCAATGTCGATGATCCGCAGGTTGTTCGCGGCCTGCCAGTTCACGATCGCCGTCCAGTTCAACTGCCCGACCGTGTAGTCCCACCCCGTGGCCCCGGTGTCCGGAATGGTCGCAACCGTGAATCGCGACGCGCCGCCCACATCAAACCCCTCCAGATCAATGAACCTCCGCCCGCTGCTCTTCAGCGAGGCGAGTTGTGCCGACGTCTGCGTGTACGAAATCACGTCGCCCGTCACGTTGAACGGTCCGCTGTCGCTCACAAAGACCACATCGTAGTTGCCCGTCGCCGCGTTGCGATCAATGCACACCACCTGCTTGCCTGCACCCCACTCCGCCTGCACGTCCGCCTGGCTCTGGCTGAAGTAGTACCACCAGCTCGTCTGTGTGGTCTGGTATCGTTCGGGTTGGGCGTGCGCCGCCCCCGCGGCGACAACCAGGGCGGACAGAAGTGAGGCGGGACGGACAAAACGAGCGTTCTTCAGCATGACAGATTCCTTTTCGACATGTGTCGTGTGGGAACTCATGCGTGCGGGGTCGTTCTGGAAGACACAGATTTCAAATGAAAATCACCCCGCATCATGCAATGCGGGGTGAATCAGGGAATGACCCGTGATTGGCAGGCGAATCTCAGAGCTTGAACCGACTCACCAGACTCTGCAGCCGCTCGCTCTGCTGGCTCAGTGTCGACGCGGCTTGGGCCATCTGCCCGGCGCCTTGGCTGCTCTCACGCGTCACGGTGTTGATCGACTCCACCGCTTTGCTGATCTGTGAGCTTGCCGCCGACTGCTGTTCCGCAGCAGCCGCGATGCTCCGGACCATGCTAGCGAGGCCGACGCTGTTCTGGTTGATGCGTCCCAGCGCCTGTCCCGCGTTGTTGGCGAGTTCCACTCCCTTGCTCACGCGCTGGCTGCCGCTTTCGATCAGTTGCACTGCGCTGGTGGTTTGGGACTGAATCTCGCGAATGCTGGAACCGACCTCTTCCGTCGCCTTCTGCGTCCGCTCGGCCAGTTTGCGCACTTCATCTGCCACGACCGCGAAGCCTCGTCCGTGCTCTCCAGCACGCGCCGCTTCGATCGCCGCGTTGAGAGCCAGCAGATTCGTCTGATCCGCGATGTCGTTGATGACCTTGATGATCTCACCAATCTGTTCGCTCTTCGCGCCCAGTTCGGTCACCGCCGTAGCGCTGCGACTCACGTCGTCGGCGATCGCCTTGATCTCCGTCACCGTCTGCGACACCACGTCGCTGCCGCCGGTGGCGTCGTCCTGGCTCGCCTTCGCGGCCTTGCTGGCATCACCGCCCCGCTGGCTCACTTCCTGCACGCTGGCCGCCATCTCTTCAACAGCGGCGCTGACCTGCTGCGTCTGCTGTTCCTGCTGGGTCAGGCCGCGGGCCATCTGTTCGCTGCTTGCGGAGATCTCGGTCGCCGCCGCCGTCACTTCGCGTGTCGCGCCAGCCACATCCGCGATGATCTTGTGCAGGTTGCTCACAAAGGCGTCCACGCCCATGCTCAGCCGCCCGATTTCGTCGCCGCGGTTCATGTTCGTGCGCTTCGTCAGGTCGCCATCACCGCTCGCCAGGTCGTTGATGAGTCCGATCAGTGTGTTCAGCGGCTTGCCGAGCAGTTTGCGAAGCATGAAGATGAAGCCACCGATGGCCCCGAGCACAAGCGGGACAGTCCACATCAGGCCGCCGGTGATGAAATTGGCGACCTGCTCATCCATCTTGTCCAGCGGCATCACGATCTCGTACGCGCCGTGCATGTCGCCTTCCTTCCAGCTTTCCATCTGGAAGCCCAGCATGTCCTTGCCGTCGTAGTTGCCCTTCTCGTCACGCTTGTCATACTTCGCGGGGTCGCCGTGGCAGCTCATGCAGCTTGCATCGAGCTTGATGGCCCGCATGTAGTGCAGTGAGTTGGTCGCCGGGTCGATGGCGCCGATGGACTCTTCCCCACCTGACTCCACCTGTTCGGTGAGCTTGCGCAGCAGATCCTCACGGAAGCTGCCCTTGGGCGGGGCATTGTCCGGGTTGCGCGCATCAAACGCGGGAACCTTGAACTCAAGATTCTCGCGCTCGGCCGCCTCCTGCGCCGCCGACCAGCCTGCAACCACAGGAATGGTCCTGTAGAACTCAGTCGTGTTGTAGTGCTTGCCCTTGCTCACCTGCTCCAGCGCATCCGCCACAAGTTTCTCGCGATCAAACGCGCCGCCGGCGTGCAGCTTGCTCACGTGGTTCTTCGTCTCATCCGCCAACGCGGTGAACGAGGAAGCCTTTTCCATCATGTCTTGCTTCACGTCCTGCTTGTACCCGCGGATGAACACCACGTAGTTCACGGCCACCACCGTGAGCACCACGCCGATCACGACCGTGACGATCTTGGGCGTGAGACCCAAGCCCTGGGGAACCTGCGCACTTGACTGCTGTTGTTTCGACATGACGTCCTCCCTTCCGAATCTGTTGCGACCCCACCGGAAACCCCCGGGTGCATCGCGTGGATTCACGAATCGGAAAAAAACCTCGCGCGAGTGAGAGCCTGTAAGCGGATTTGACTGTCTGAAACGCAGTTGGTGCAGCACTCCACCCGTCTACGGGGCATGTCGCGTTATTCAGTCCCTCGTTGTGCGCTCGTACTCTTGCTCGTGGCCGACGAGAACATCCGCGATCGCGACCATCTTCTGTCAGATCCTGCCCCTTCATGGGGTTCAGAGACGTTTGATGAACGCATGGGACGCCTGAACAGACGGGCTCGGGCACTGCCCGATGTGCCCGGCGTTTATCTGATGAAAGATGCTGCGGGCGTCGTCATTTACATCGGCAAGGCCCTGCGGTTGCCGGATCGTGTGAGCAGTTATTTTGTCGCGAGCACGGATCTGGGCTTCCATAAGCAGCCCATGCTCGAGGTTGTCCATGACTTCGACTTCCTCGTGTGCGAGAGCGAGTGGGAGGCGCTGCTCACGGAGAATCGGCTGATCAAGGACACCAAGCCGCGTTTCAACGTGCGATTGCTTGACGACAAGACCTTTCCGTATCTCGTCGTTACCCAGCGCGAGGACTTCGCCCGTGTCTTCGTGACTCGCAACCCCACCGGCGCGGGCGACGACGAAACTCGCGAACTGCTCAAAGGCGCCAAGGTCTTTGGCCCCTTCGCCAACGCCGGCGCGCTGCGCGAAGCCGTGCAAGTGCTCCAGCGCGTCTTCAAGTTCCGTACCTGCAAAATCGACATCATCGACGGCGACGAGAAGAACAAGTTCTTCCGCCCTTGCCTGCTCTACAACATCAATCAGTGCACAGCGCCCTGCGCCGCCAAGATCGGTAAAGACGAATACGCCGCCGATGTCGATCGCTTTGTGAAGTTCCTGGGCACCAAGCAAAGCGTCATGCTGCGCGAGCTCCGCGATGAAATGGAGAAGGCCAGCAAGGAACTCCGCTTCGAGAAAGCCGCGAGCCTCCGCGATCAGATTCGCGCCATCGAACGCCTCGCCGAACGCGGCACCACCGGCCAAGGCTGGCAGCCCGAAACGGAAACCATCATCTTCGAGCCCGACAAAGCGCTGAAGAGCCTGCAGAAGACGCTCGAGCTCGACGAAGAAATCCGTTGCATCGAAGGCATTGACATCGCGCACCTGCAAGGCAACGAAACCGTCGGCAGCAAGGTCTGCTTCATCGACGGTCGCCCCTTCAAGAACGAATACCGCCGCTACAAGATTCAAACCGTCGACAACGACGACTACAGCAGCATCCGCGAAGTCGTCAGCCGCCGCTACCGCGAAGCCGGCGAAGGCAACGAACTCTTCCCCGACGTCATCCTCATCGACGGCGGCCTGGGCCAGCTCCACGCCGCCCTCGAAGCCTTCGCGTCACTGCAGCGCAAACCGCCGATGGTCATCTCGCTCGCGAAGAAGGAGGAACTCGTCTACGTCCAGCAACGCAGCGAACCCATCCGCCTGGGTCGCGAGAACCTGGGGCTCAAGTTGCTTCAAGCCATCCGCGACGAAGCTCACCGCTTCGCCCAGCACTACCACCACGTGCTGCGGCGGAAGAAGACGCTGGAGGAAGATTGACGCCCAACGAGTTACAGGTGAGGCGCTGGACCTCCATGGGATGGGCGTTGCAGTTCATTGGCTTTGGACTCATGTTCGTCAACTTCCAGATACTCACGGCGACGCATCGCTGGCACCAGTTGCTGGTTTCGCTGCCGCTTGTGGTGTTCGCCGCCGCCGCAGGATGCTTTGGACGCGTGATGTATCTCAATCGCCGCAACGAATCGCTCGTCAGCCGCGGCGCATGCCACGCCTGCGGCTACACCCTCACCACCGGCATGCACACCTGCCCCGAGTGCGGCGAGCAACGCCAGGTGTGACAGCAATGCTCCCGTCGCACGTGGCTCGTCGAGTTCGCGTCTTCACGCACCTGACCCGTTCAGCAGTTTGGCGCGAGCGATCGCTTCCTGCAGTACCCATGCGGGTGCCCGCAGCGTGACTTCGCCAAACGTGATTTCCGGCAAACGTGCACTGGCTCGCTTCTCGCGCACCAATTGCACGGGCACACTGCTGGCCTTGGCTCCGCACCAGCGCAGCACCGCCGCCGGCATGATGTGTACAAACGCGTCATCCACCGCGAAGTGGACCGACAAACCCATGTTGATGATGTCCTTGCTGACGGACTGAAAGTCACGACGCACGGCTCCCGTGCCGATCTCCTGTGGCGGATGCCGTTTGTGCAGTGCGTTGAAGATCTCATCCACCGGCCCGCGCAGCAGCGCGTACACGATGGCGATATCGACCGGCACCATGATGCACACGACCAGAAGAATGATCGCCCACGTTGGCATGGAGATCGCTACGCGGGTGCGATCGCCGCGTTACAGCCCGTCAGCACTTGCCGCCCGCGAGCGTCGTCAGAAAGTCGATCACGTCCTGATCCTCAAGAAAGACGGCGTTATTGTTGATGTCGATGTCGCCACACGCGTTGCCTGTGCTGCACGCACCGCCGCCGAGCACGCTGAAGAAGTCGATCACATCCTGATCTTCCGGAAAGACGCCATTGCGGTTGAAGTCGATGGAGTCGCATCGCGGGATGAAGACTTCGCGCAGGATGTATGTGTCGAGGACAAAGCTCGCTCCCACGCGCCGTGAACCGCTGCCGATGATGAACGATCCATCCGCCGCGATCACGTCCGCCGTCCGCAAGTTCACGGTGCTGACGTCGACGCCCGCATCCGTCGCGAGTTGCGCGACGGTGAACACGCCTTGCGGCGTCCACACCACCGCGTGGGCGTTCAGGAAGGTGATTGTGTCGCCCACGTGACCGCTGACGAGCACGCCGTCAGCCGTCACGTCGCTCGCAATGCCCGTTACGGCTTGCGAAGGCAAGGGCAGTGCTCGAAAGCCAGCGGCTTGTGTCCAGATGAACGGACCGAAAGCGGACTGTGAAGGCGGATTCTGCCGACGTGCCGAGCCTGCAAGGATGAGGCCGTCGTCGCTGATTGCTTGCGGGTTGAACGACGCGAAACCGGCGGGCGTGCCGATATCGGTGAAGCCGTCGACGGCGGACCAGACATATCCGCGCGCGTTCGGTACGATGCCCGGCGAGAAGCTCCCGCACGCATGCTGGGCCGAGCGCGACAGCACCACTGTGCTGAATCGCCGCTGCGCGGAAGGCGTGTCGAGCGCCGTCCACGTTCCGCCCGCGGCATTGCGGATGAACGCCGTTGTCGTCGCGGGCGTCGTCAGGTCGTACAACGCGGCAATGCGCGTGCCGTCAGCCGAGATGTCGCTGCCGACTCCGCGGCCGGTCGCGTTGGCTGGCGTGAGATATGTACCGAGCGAGCCCGGTGCGGCGATGTTCCATGTAACCGGGAAGTACATGCTGTACGTGGGCGCAAAGTAGAGCCATCCGATGATCGCTTGACCGTTGGCTGAAATGCCGCCAACGCCCGCGCGATTGATGTTGCCCCCCGCGCCGCTGATGGGAAGCTGGACGAGCCCGCCGCTGACGGACCAGTGATACGCAGGATCGGTGCCTGTGAATGTCTGGATGCCACCAGTTCCCACCAGCGCAGTCCCATCGGCGGATGCGTCGACGACCTGCAGGGGCGTGCCGATCCACGTGAGCGAAGGCTGTGCGAATGCTGCCCCGGCAAGGAGGGTTGAAGCCGAAAGACTCGACACACGGCGGAGGCGAGGAGCGGACATGGATGACTCCCAAGTGATGAATCAGATCCGAGGTTCAGAGTTTCTACCGGGGCGTGGTACGCAAGGTTGCACTCCTGTGCCAGAAGCTTGAAATTGAAAAACGCCGCGATTGCTCGCGGCGTTTGGTGTATGGACATGTTCGGCTGGCAGAATCCGCTTACGGGAAGATGCCGCGAATTTCGTACGCGCTCTTCAGACGCTCCAGCGCCGCCGCGTACGCAGCCGTACGCAGGTTGCACTTGTACTTCTTCTTGGCTTCGCGCACCTTTGCCGCGGCCTTCACCATGTGCTTGTTGAGCTTCTTGTCAACAACGTCCAGGTCCCACTGCTCGCACATCTTGTTCTGCACCCATTCAAAGTAGCTCACGGTCACACCACCGCTGTTGCAGAGGATGGCCGGCAGCACTTCAATGCCGCGCGCTTCCAGAATGCGCTCGCCCGCGGGAGTGGTGGGGGCGTTGGCGCCTTCCGCCACAACCTTGCAGTTGAGCATGTTGGCTTCGGGCTCCTGAATCATCTGTTCAAGAGCGGCGGGCACGAACACGTCAACCTTGGTCTTGTAGAACTCGTCCTTGTCGATGCGCGTTGCGCCCTTGAAGCCAGCAACGCCGCCCGTCTTGCGGACGTGATCCGCGAGCTGGTGCGCATCGATGCCGCCATCGTTGCGAATCGCGCCGGTGTGGTCTGCGGTCGCGATCATCTTCGCGCCCTTGTCCTGCAGAATCTTGCCGGTCCACGAGCCCACGTTGCCGAAGCCCAGCACGCTGAACTTGCAGCCCTTGATGTCGATGCCGGCTTCAGGCAGCAGTTCAACCAGCGTGTCCACCACGCCCTGACCCGTCGCCTTTTCGCGGCCCAGCGAGCCGCCGTATTCAACCGGCTTACCCGTGATGACCGCATCCGCCTGCTTGCCGCCCACTTCGCTCAAGAACGCGTACGTGTCGGCAATCCACGCCATGTGCTGGCTGTTGCTGCCGACGTCGGGAGCGGGAATGTCGTAGTCCGGTCCGATCTGGTGCGCAATCGCCGTCGTGAAGCGACGCACGATGCGTTCCATTTCGGCCTTGCTGTGCTTGTACGGATCGACCTTGATGCCACCCTTGCCGCCGCCGTAGGGCACGCCCACCAGCGAGCACTTCATCGTCATGAGGAACGCGAGGCTCTTGACGTCATCGAGGTGGACGTCATGGTGGAAGCGCAAGCCGCCCTTGAACGGTCCCAGCGCGTTGTTGTGCTGCACGCGGTAGCCCTTGAAGAGCTTGAACGTGCCGTCGTCCATGCGCACCGGGAAGTGCACCATGATTTCGTTCTTGGGCTGAGCCAGAATGATCTTGAGTTGGTGCGGCAGACCCATCAAATCCGCGGCCTGCAGCATGCTGCCCACGGTCTGGCGGTACAGATTGTTCGCATCGCTGGGCAGTTGAAGTTCGTGGAAGATCGGGTGGTCAAACTCGTTGCCCTTGCCCACCTTGCCCGCACCGACCTTGGCCGACGCCTTGGCATTCGCGGGAGCCTTGCCGTTCTTGCCCGCCGGTGCGGGCGCCGTCTTCTTCGTAGCGCTCATGAAACTCTCCGACTGCGCCGCAGCGCAACCTGCTTTGGTGGAAAACGCCTGGCCCATCGGTGTCGAAACAGTTGTTTCCAATACACCAAGGGACTGCGTGCCATAGTACCCACCGGGCGGCGGAATTCTCCACGCTTCCGCCATGAATCCTGCGCTTGACTCCCGCCGTTTTCGGTCCTTTGCCCTTTCGCTTTTCGCGGTTTCTCGTACAATGCCTCCGACAGCCCACCGCTCCGGTCGGCACGAAAGGGGTCTTTATGCGTCGCTGCTGGCCGCTCCTTGTCGCCTTGCTCCTCCACGCTCCCGTCCTCGCCCAGACCAAGCGAGAGCCCCTGCCCGATCAGTACTTCTACCTGCAAGACAGCGGCAAGCGCTACGCCGAGCACACACGTCTGGAAGGCAAACCCGCCTTACCGATCTCCGCCAAGGAGTGGGTCGGCACCCCCGTGGACATCAAGGATCACAAGGGCAAGGTGGTCATTCTCGACTTCTGGGCAACGTGGTGCCCGCCCTGCCGAGCCAGCATCCCGGAGAACATCAAACTCGTCAACGACTTCAAGAAGGAAGGCCTGGTTTTCATCGGCATCCACTCCGCCGGTCGCGGCTGGGACAAAGCCCCCGGCATGATCGAGGACACGGGCATCAACTACCCCGTCGCCCTCGACGCTGGCGAGGGCACCTCCGCCGACCGCTACAACGTCCGCTTCTGGCCCACCTACATCGCCATCGACAAGTTCGGCATCATCCGCGGCGTGGGCCTGACGCCCAACGCCGTGCGCGAAGTCGTGACCCAGTTGCTGGCTGAACCCGGCCCCAGAATCGGCGAAGCCGGCAGGAGCGAGTTCCCCGCGGAGTACTACGTCAACGGCTCGCGGCGTGCCAAGTCACTCATCGACATCGAAGGCAAGTTCCTCCTCGACCTACCCGGAGTTGCAGCCGCGCTCGACGCCGAGACTGCGTGGGTGGGTGAGAAGCTCGAAGCCGCGAACCGCAGGGATAAGCCGCTGGTGCTTGCCTTCATCGCGCCCGGCGCAAGCGGCATGCGCGACACGAAGGCCCTCAATGCCCTTGCCGACAAGTGGGCCATGAGCAACGTGAACGTGCTGGGCGTGTGCGACGCGTCCGCCAAGTGGGATGCCTTCACGCGCGTCGCGGGTGTCCAGAAGCTCACGTTCAGCGTGATGCATGACGCGCTCCCCGCCGCATCTCCCGATGACGACAAGCCCGAGGCCAGACTCAACCCCAAACGCGGCAATCTCGCCGATGCGCTGGGCGTCAAGAGCTTCCCCACGTATATCGTCGTCGATGCCGAAGGCACGATTCGCGCGGCCGGCGTCAAGCCCGATCGTCTCGATGAAGTCGTCGATGCCGTCGTGAGCACCAGTCCCGCGAAGAACGAGAAGGCCAAAGACGGCGAAATGAAGTAACCCGGCGCGACTTGTCTGTGCCAGCGCGGACCTTCCCGCGCATGCACACTCGTTCACGCAAGCCGACGTGAGCACGCCTTCACACGCCATGCAATACCAACATCTCATCGCTGCCGCGCTCGCATCCGTCGTTCTGGCGGGCTGTGCATCCCGACCGCCCGCGCAAACGACACACGACGCCGCACAGCAGCAAACCACCGCGTATCCCGAAACACTTCCCTCCGGCGAACCCTTCGCCGTGCGCGTGCTGCACCAAACCTACGCGCCGGGACAGGTCAAACCCAGCGAGATCATCCGCGTCGTCGCCAGACCGCTGCTGCAAAAGTTCGCCATCGACAACAACCTCACCCCCACGCAGGAAGAGCTTGAGGACTTCAGCCGCGCCATGACGCGTCCCAAGTCTGACAGCAATGCCACGCAGCCCATCATTCCCGCGTCGCTGGCGTCCAGCGTCGTTCTCAGTTGGAAGACCGACCGCGAGCTCTACAACAAGTACGGCGGCGCGGTCGTGTTTCAGCAGATGAACCCGCAGGAGCCCGTTGGGGCGTACGCCGCATATCTGCGAGAATGCGAAGTACGCGGCGAGTTCGTCATCGCCGACGAAGCCCTGCGCGAGGAGTTCTGGGCTTACTTCGATGGCCCGTACCGCATGGTCGTCCCGCCCGAAGACGTGGACTTCTCGAAACCATGGATGCTCAAAGTGCGCGACGCTCGCAATAAAAACTCTGGCGCTGCGAAGACTCCCTGACGCGACATCGCGCAGACACCACGCGGCAGCATCTCGCGGATATCCGCATGCACGTATCTGTCGTTTGCCGAACGACCCGAGCGAAACCACTGTGCCCGTGTTCACGAATTGGACACATCGGTGCTATCCCTGATGATGGCACGCGCTCTGTCTTCCCGCTTCGGAGCTGATCATGACCACCCTGCCGCTTCACATGCGTTCGTGCATCGCCTTTGCCGCCCTTGGCTTCGCTCTCGCGACCACCGCCGGCTGCGCTCCCGTCACGGGCGACATCGCTCTCAGCGGCACCAAGCCCGCCCTCGCCGGTTGGCGTTCCGAAGTTGTTGTCTCCGGCCTTGCGCATCCGTGGTCCGTTGCGTGGCTGCCAGACGGGCGCATGCTCATCACCGAGCGTCCCGGTCGGCTTCGCATCGTCACCGCCGAAGGTGTGCTTGATCCCAAACCCATCGAAGGTTTGCCCGAAGTCTTCGCGAATGGCCAGGGCGGCCTGATGGACGTGAGCCTGCATCCTGACTTCGCGAACAACGCAACCATCTATCTCACGTACTCCGCAGGCACGCGCGAGGCCAACCGCACCGTCATGAGCCGCGCTCGTCTCGATGGCGCCGCCCTGCGCGATGTCGAGCAGATCTTCGCCGTCAGCCAGACCAAGTCTGGCGGCCAGCACTTCGGTTCACGCATCGCGTGGATGAACGACGGCACCATGCTGCTCGCCATCGGCGACGGCGGCAACCCGCCCGTGCGCCTCGATGGTGAACTCATCCGCAACCGCGCCCAGGACAAGAACGCCCACTTCGGCAAGATCCTCCGCCTCAATGCCGATGGCACGCCCGCCGCAGGCAATCCCTTCGCCGCGGAGGAAGGCATCGCCGCCAGCGTCTTCTCGTACGGCCACCGCAATATCCAAGGCCTCGCCATCGATTCCGCGACCGGCGCAGTCTGGGCCACCGAACACGGCGCACGCGGCGGCGATGAACTCAACAGAATCACGCCCGCTTCCAACTACGGCTGGCCGACCGTCACCTACAGCCGCGAGTACGCCGGCCCGCGCATCAGTGATGCAACCTCGCAAGAAGGCATGACTGATCCCGCCGTCGTCTGGACGCCCGCCATCGCGCCCAGCGGCCTCACGATCTACACGGGCGATCGCTTCCCGCAGTGGAAAGGCGACCTCTTCGCGGGCGGTCTGGTCACTTCGGAAGTCCGCCGCATCGATCTTGATGGCGAACGCATCGTGGGCGAAACCACCATGCGTTTCGACGCACGCGTGCGTGATGTCCGCACGGGTCCTGATGGCTACCTCTATGTGCTGACCGACGAACCGCAAGGCCGCCTGCTGCGCATTCTGCCCCAGTGACGTTGAAGCCGACGCGTTTCCGCGTCCCTCGCGAGTACCCTCGCCCATGCTTCTCTACGCCGCCGCCGATCTCATCTGGGCCAGCAAGATCAAAGCCACCGCCGATGCGCTTGGCCTGCCCGCGCGGCCCGTGCGCACGCTCGAGATGCTCGAAGCGCGCCTCGCCGACACGCCCGAGATCGCCGCGCTGCTTGTGGACCTGGACAAAGGCGCCGATGGCCTCGCCCTCATCGCCCGCCTGCGAGATCCGCAGCGCACCACCGACCGCGAACGCCGCATCCGCATCCTCGCGTGGGGCCCGCACGTCGCCAAAGACCTGCTGCAAGCCGCACGCGATGCCGGCGCCAACGACATCATGACCCGCGGCAGCTTCGATGCTCACATGGAAGAAACGCTTATCACCCTCGCGGGCCGCGCGTGAATAGTGCATCACACTTCATTGGCTGGCTGCATGCGCATCGCGAGGAACAGCGACACGACGCTCGCAGGCAGAATGATCCACTGCGCGATGAACGGCCCGAAGATGACCATCATGCCAAGCTCCGACGATCCCAGCGGCCCCTGCCCGAGCGTCATCAGCAGGCCCGTGGTGATCATCGCCGCGCCGCCGCTCGCCGCCATCACCGCGATGCACGCACGCCGCGACAGTGAGCCGCCGCGCAAGCGATGAAAGCAGATGATCGCCGGCACACTCAGCGACATGGCGGTCACAAAGCTCATGAACATTGCGACAAGCACGCTGCCTGACGCAACCCCGCAGCCCACGCCCATCGCCACCACCGCAATCACGAGCGGCACAAGCAGGTGCGGCCAGCGCGCCAGTTCATCGCGCCCGGTCAGCACACGCATCTTGTCGCCGCACTCAGGGCACGCCGCGTCCTTCGCCAGCCCGCCCATCGCATAGTGGCAGCGTCGGCATCGCACCATCACGCCGCGAGGTTTATCCAAGAGCATCGCCAGCATCGCGGCGCACAGCAGCGTCACCGGCAGCGCCAAGATCAACAGCAGCGTGAAGGTAAACGCCACACTCGCCCCTCTCTCACGCGCGTGCTACGCAACGCTACTCGACGCGCACCGCCGCCGAGTAATGGCACGGCGCGTAGCCCACGTATGAAAACTTCGTCCCCGTTCTCGCGACGAATTCCTTCCACGCCTTGTACTCGTGCTCTTGCCAGCCCGGATAGTTGAAGTACTCATCAAACACGATCACCGTCCCCGCCACGATGCGGCCGTGCTCGTGCATCACATCCAGAATCGTCTTCGCGCTGCTGTACAGGTCCGCATCAATATGCAACAGCCCCGCGGGTCCGGCATGCCGAGCCACAAACCCCGGCAGCGTGTCCTTGAACCAGCCCTTGTGCAGCGTCACAGTCGCCGGCACCAGCGGCGTGTTGCCCTCGAGCGAGAACCTCCCGGCCTTGCGCCCCAGAAACCAGTCATCGGGCAAGCCTTCAAAGCTGTCAAACCCGTGCACACGCACATCAGCCCCTCCCTCAACTACACGCTCTGCCAGTGTCCCCGCGATATGCGTGATCGTCTCGCCCTTGTGCACGCCAAATTCGCAGAACAACGTCGCCCCGCGATGCTGTTTGAACACCGGCCCCTGCAACGTCAGATCAATCGCATGCGTGAGCAGCGCATTGCGTCCCACCGGATCATGCCGCGCCTTGGGCTGCGCGCCCTTGAACACCAGCGCACCGTGCATCTCGCGATCAATCAGCTCCGCGCTCTGCCACGTCGCGCGCAGCCACGCCATGCGCTCGGCATCGTGCAAGTACTCATCGAGCGCGCTGAAATCAATCGGCATCTGCATGGTGCTGCTCTCGCCCCCCGCCCCCCGGCTCTTCACTGCGGCGTGAACGTCGACCCATCCAGCACATCAAAGCTCACAAACTGCCCGATGCTGAACTGGCTGGCCTGCTGCCGCACATCCGTCGGCCGGCAATGCACCGGCACGCCCGCATCCACAACCACCGCATCACCCGCAATCGCAATCACCGTCCCCTGCACGCGCCGCGGCCGCCCCATCACGGGCTCGATGTACTGCCCGCCGGTCTGCACCACATCCATCCGCCGCGCCTGGGCCCGAATCGTGCCAATCAGCCGCTTGCCCGGCTGCGTCTTGATCTCTGCCGTCGGCAAGAGGTGCAACTCATAGCTCGTGTTGGGCACGTTGAACGTGATATACGCCGGCTTGGTCGCCGTCGCCGCCACCACACTGCCAAGCGTGCCGCGTGCGAGCGTGGGATCGATCTTGCTGGTAGGGCTGGGGGAGATCATGGGGGATAGTAGAAGGCAGGCACGGGGGCACGAAGGCACGAAGGCACGAAGTGCCGGAGTGCCGGAGTGCGAAGTGCCGGAGTGCGAAGTGCCGGAGTGGGAAGTGCCGGAGTGCGAAGTGCCGGAGTGCGAAGTGCCTGCCGGAGTGCGAAGTGCCGGAGTGCGAAGTGCCGGAGTGCGGAGTGCCTGAGTGCGGAGTGCCGGAGTACCGAAGGAAAGACACGTGCCATCAGGCTTGGCTCTGCAAGCCTGATGCGTTCTCCCGTTGGCAGCCGTCGTCGGCTTCAGGCATGAGGGACGTCCGCGGTTCTTCTCGTGTCGATGACGGCAGGCGCATCGGGCTTGCAAAGCCAAGCCTCATGGCACGACGAGCATGATGCCACCCAGCGAGGGGGTGTGTGCAAACCTACAGTCATGCATCTTCATGCTCCGTCAGTCCCGCGCACAGGAGTCCATATGAACTTTCGCGCCACGCTGCCCGCCGTGCTTCTCGCTCTCTCGTGCGTGTCCATCGCGCATGCCTGCACGCGCGTGCTCTGGAACTCCGGCAACGGGCACGTGATGGTCGGGCGCACCCAGGACTGGACGGAGAAGGCCAACTCGGCCTTTCGCGTCTATCCCCGCGGCATCCAGCGCATCGGCGCGGTGGCGGAGAATCCGCACACGTGGACCACCAGGTACGGCAGCGTCGCGCTCTCCGCCTACGACATGGGCACGCACGAGGGCGTGAACGAGATGGGCCTGAGCGCGCACGCCTTGTACCTCGCGGAAGAGAACAGCTTTGACCCGCGTGATCCCAAGCTCGAAGGCATCGGCATCATGCAGTGGGTGCAGTACTACCTCGACAACTACGCCACCGTCGCCGAGGCCGTCGAGGCCCAGAAGAGCTTCACGTTCCAGATCGAGCCGCTGGTCCTGCCCAACGGCTTCCCCACGCACGTGCACGTCTCCCTTTCGGACAAGTCCGGCGACTCCGCCGTGATCGAGTTCATCGGCGGCAAGGCGAAGATCTACCACGACAAGCGCTTCACCGTCATGACCAACGAGCCCACCTACGACAAGCAGATCGAGAACCTCAAGCAGTACCGCACCTTCGGCGGCGACAAGCCCCTGCCCGGCGAACGCACCCCTTCCGACCGCTTCGTCCGCGCGGCCTACTACGCCAACGGTCTGCCCAAGCCCGAAAGTCAGGGCGAAGGCGCGGCGTACGTCTTCAGCGTCATCCGCAACGTCTCGGTCCCCTTCGGCAGCCCCGACCCCGAGAAGCCCAACATCGCAAGCACAATCTTCCGCACCGTGCAGGACTTGACCGGCGGCCGCTACTACTTCGAGAGTACCTACGCGCCCAACGTGGTCTGGATCGACATGACCAAGCTCGACTTCACCGCCGGCAAGCCCGAGCTGGAGTTGCAGGTCGAGAAGCAGATCTTCACGCTCGCGGGCGAAGTCACGAGCCAACTCGCCCCCGCCAAGCCCTTCGTCTTCGGCATGAACAAGCCGGAAGCCCAAGCCAAGTAACGGCTGCTCGAACACACAAGCGCACGTGATCGCCGGGATCACGTGGGGCCTGATGGCACGTGATACTGGCGTGTGTCGCCAACTTCATGGCTTGAAAGTCCGGCTTCATGGCTTGCAAGACCAACTTCATGGCTTGAAAGTCCTCGGCGCTGGCTTGCAAGACCAACTTCATGGCTTGCAAGTCCGGCTTCATGGCTTGCAAGACCAACTTCATGGCTTGAAAGTTCTCCTTCATGGCTTGCAAGACCAACTTCATGGCTTGAAAGTCGGGCTTCATGGCTTGAAAGTTCGCAAACAGGGGCCGTAGGGAACGCGTGTGAGGGTTGTGCGGGCGTTATTGCGGCGTTGCCCGAACCGATGGCGCATGCGTGAGCGCAGCGCGAGCAATTATGTTGACGTTCGCGAAAGTCGCTTCGCCCACGCGTCGATGCTGCTTGCATGCGCTGCGAGTGATGGTGTCGCACCGTGCGACACGGCTGCTCGCGGCGAGGGTTGCACGGTTCGCGATGCAGTGCGATGTGCCGTGCGGGACTGTTGCACAACGCAAGAATCGAGAGTCATCATGGGAGCGATCCCCACATCACCGCGCAGCGCGCTGTACGCATGGGCCCAGGCTCACATTCAGCCCTGGACGGACCATGCTGAAGAGATTGGTTTGACCGATCAGCTCGCCACCGAATACGCCGGGCTGGTGCTGGCGTATCAGGCGGCGGCGGCCGACGCCGAAGCGGCGCGGCAAGCCGCGGAAGTGGCGACGCGTGATGCGACGGCGGCCTTCACGGCCATGCGTCGCGCGGTCACGGCCAACGTGTCGACCATTCGCACGTTTGCCCAGCGGCAGCCCAAGCCCGATGAGGTCTATTCACTCGCGGAGATCACGCCGCGCCAAGAGCCCAGCGCGTTGCCGCCGCCCGGCCAGCCGACCAATCTTTCCGTGTCGCTCGTGAGCGCGACGGGCGCGTTGCAACTGACATGGAAGTGCGTGAACCCCGTGGGCGCGGCGGGCACCAGCTACATCATTCGTCGCAAATTGCCCACCGAAACCACGTTCAGTTTCATCGGCGTGACCGGTGAACGCCGCTACGTGGACAACACCTTCATCGCGGGCCCTGACAGCGTGGAATACAACGTGCAGGCCCAGCGCGCTGACAGCGCGGGTCCGCTGAGCGAAGCGTTCGTCATCCGCTTTGGCCGCACCGGCCCGGGCCGTGAGCTGAACATCGAGAGCGCGGGCACGGCGGCGACTGCTGCGACGGATACGCCCGCCACGAAGCGGAAGGTGGCGTGAAGACGGGAGAAGTACCGAAGTACCGAAGAGACGAAGTACCGAAGACAAGGCATTGAAGACACGCGGGCCCGGGCAGATGCTCGGGCCCGCTTTGCATGTGTGTTTGCCTTCTCTGCCTTTCCTGCGGTACTCCGTCTCTTCGGTACTGCGGTACTCGCCTTGTCCCCACCTTACCCTCTCCCATGCTTCGCCCGCTCAAGCCGCATGAGGTCGTCTGGCGCGATCAACTGCGAGCGGAAATCACGAAGGCCTTTGACCACGTGCGTCGCGGCACGGCCGCTCGCGGCGGCGTGGACATCATGTCGTGGGCTGAGAGCGAGGTCGTTGACCGCTACGGCACCGACGAGGAGCGTCGTGCGGCACGCCTTGCCGACAAGGACACGCACTGGTTGCAACTGGTAGACGACACGCGGTGGCAACCCTTCGCGGGTGTGGGCGGCTGGACGTTTCTTGCTCACCCGTCGTATCGCTACTACATCCCGCCCACCATGATGCGTTTTCTTCTGAGCGCACGCGCCAGCGATGAGACGGAAGACAAGCGAACCCGCACGCTCACACGCGACCTTGATTCGCGGCGGTTCGCGGATTTGCTGCACGAAGTCGCCAGTCCTCCGCCATGGTCGCCCCCAGAGCGAGCCGCGGTCGCTCGCTTCGTGTGGTGCATGGAACGCTGGAACGACGCAAGCGGAAACTTCCCGCGATCACACAACCCCTGGCGCCAAGCCCTGCACGCATGGCGCGAGCATCTCGTCGAGATGTAACGCCGCACGCCTGCATGTGCTCTTCCGCCCAACCTACGCCATCAACACTCCGCACTCAGGCACTCCGCACCCCGGCACTTGCCTTTTTCTTGACCAACATATTCAATCCCTCCACGCCCAGGCTGAACGCCATCGCGAAGTAGATGTAGCCCTTGTTGATGTGCTGGCCCAGGCTTTCGGCGACGAGCATGACGCCGATGAGCAGCAGGAACGCGAGGGCCAGCATCTTGAGCGTGGGGTTCTTGTCGATGAACCTCGAGATCTTGCCCGAGACGGCGAGCATCACGCCCACGCTGACGACGACGGCGGCGACCATGATCCACAGGTTCTGGGCCATGCCCACGGCGGTGATGACCGAGTCGAGACTGAAGACCAGATCGATGACGAGAATCTGACCGATGACGCCGCGGAAGGTGGTTTTGGATTTCGTACCTTCGCCGGGAATGTGCTCCTCGTGCTCGACCTTCGCGTGGATCTCTTTCGTCGCTTTGTAGATGAGGAAAAGCCCGCCCAGCAGCAGCACCAGGTCGCGGCCATCGATGGCTTCGTTGAGAATCGGCAGCGTGAACAGCGTCTTGCCCGTCAGCCCCATGATCCACTTGATCGTGAACAGCAGGCCGATCCGCATGAACATTGCGAGGGCCAGACCCACCAGCCGGGCCTTCTCACGTTGCTCTTGCGGCAGCCGGGCGCACAAGATCGCGATGAAAACGATGTTGTCAATGCCCAGCACGATCTCCATCGCCGTCAGCGTGAAGAACGCCGCGATGTTGGGCCCGGAGAAGAGATTGGCATGGGCCGCCGGATCGGCAGCGGCCACGGCCGGGGCCACAGCCGTTGAGACAGCGGGGTCGGCGGCAAGGGCAACGGCGGTAAAGGCGGCAGCAACAAGAAGCATGGGGAGGTATTCGGATAGTCAGAGCGGAAATGCCCAGCAATAGTGCCCGCAGCACATGAGGCAGGCATGAGATGCGTATGAGTGGGGGATGAGGCCAGGCGAAAAGCCAGCCCACACCCGGCCGCCCGCGTTCCCCGTTCCCCGCTGCCCGTTCTCCCCCCGCAAGCCCGCCCAATTGTCGGTATCTGTCCGCCTCACCCCCTCACTCCGTCGCTCGCTTGCTCGCTTGCCCGCCTGCCCCTAGAATCACGACTCACAACCTCCATGGAGCCCCGCCCTTATGGCGCATGATCCGCTTGACATTGTCATTGGTTCGCACGAACACACGCGCCGCGACGCCGCCGCTGCTGCAAAGCACGTCGACGCCGCCAAGAAGGCCGAATTGCAGAACGACCGCATCACGGCCGTGAACGAGCTTCGCAAAGCCGTCGCCGCCGACCCGCTGAGCCCTGAAGCTCTCTTCAAGCTCGCCTTTCACCTGGACCTGATGGGCGAGGAAGACGAAGCCATCGCGCTGTATGAACGCTGCGTCGATGTCGCCCCTGCGCACATCAACGCCCTCATGAATCTCGCCGTGGCCTACGAAGATCAGGGCCACTACAGCAGCGCGGAACGCTGCATCAAGCAGATTCTCGAAACGTCCCCCAACCACCTCCGCGCGCTGCTCTTCATGAAGGACATCGCCGCCAGCAAGGAGATGGTGGTGGAGGAGGAGCAGGACCGCGACATCTTCAAGCGCAAGGCTCTGCTCGACACGCCCGTGACGGACTTTGAACTCTCCGTCCGCGCCCGCACCTGCCTCAAGAAGATGAACATCCGCAGCCTGGGCGATCTGCTTCGCATCACCGAAGCTGAACTGCTCAGCTACAAGAACTTCGGCGAGACCAGCCTCACCGAAATCAAGAAGATGCTCACCCTCAAGGGCCTCAAGCTGGGCCAAGGCCTTGAAGACGCGCATCGCCAGGCCCGCCGCGCCCTGATGGATCAGTACAAGGGCACGGGCAAGGAAACCACGCTCTCCAAGGGCGTCAGCGACCTCAACCTCAGCGTCCGCGCCCGCAAGGCCCTCCAGCTCCTGGGCATCCAGACCCTCGGCGACCTCGCCAGCCACACCGAGGCCGAGCTCATGGGCATCAAGAACTTCGGCGCAACCAGCCTGAAGGAAATCCGCGAGAAGCTCGTCGAAAACGGCCTCGAACTGCGCAAGCTCGATCCGTAACTGACAGCGATCATCTGAAGTTCACCGCGAGCCCGGAGCAAGTCCGGGCTTGCTGCTTTTTGGGTGTGATCGATCATGCTGACAGTTGCTCGGCTCGCTTGACTACCTTCGCTCATGCTTCTTGCGATATCGATTCTCGCTGTGCTGCTCGTGCTCAATGGCATCTTCGCGATGTCCGAACTCGCCGTCATGACCAGTCGGCAGAGCCGCTTGCAGCAGTCGGCACGCGCAGGCAGCAAGGGTGCCGCCGCGGCGATGGAACTCGCTCGCGAACCCACGCGATTCCTCTCAACCGTGCAGGTTGGCATCACGCTCATCGGCATTCTGGCCGGGGCATTTGGCGAGAATGCCCTGTCGGGCCAGGTTGAGCCCCTGGTCGCCAAGGTTCCCCTCTTTGCAGAGCATGCCGACACGATCACGCTCGTGCTGGTCGTGCTGGTCATCACCTACTTCTCGCTGGTCGTGGGAGAACTGGTGCCCAAGCGCATCGCGCTCGCGCACCCTGAGGCTGTGGCCTCGATCATCTCGCGCCCACTCAACCTTCTCTCCATCATCGCGGCCCTGCCCGTCAAAGTCCTCACGTTCTCAACCGAAGTGGTGCTGCGAACGCTGGGAATCAAACCCAAGACGGGCGATGATGTCTCAGAAGACGACGTGCGCGCTCTCATCGCCAGAGCCGCAGGCACAGGCGTCTTCACGCCTCAGGAGATCGCGCTCTTCCAACGCACCATGCGAGCCGGCGATCTTTACGTACGTGATCTCATGGTCGCAAGGCCCGACATCGTCTGGCTCGACGAAAGCGAGTCGCTCGACGCCGTCCGCGTGCTGCTGGGCACCAGTCCGCACTCGCACTTCCCGGTGTGCCGGGGTGACATCGATCATCTCATAGGCGTCGTGCACATCAAGGATCTCATCGCCTACGGCCTCCTCGCCGGGATGGACTTCAAGATCGGCGCCGTTGCGCAGCGGCCGCTGTTCGTGCCCGAAACCATGCCAGCCCTGCGACTGCTCGACCAGTTTCAGCAGTCAAAAAGCCACGTAGCGTTTATCGTCGACGAGTTCGGTGGCACCCTCGGCATGCTCACCCTCAACGACGTCACGCGCGCGATCGTGGGCGGCGTCGCGCGACGTGGCGATGCAACGCCCAGCATGCTGCGTCGCGGCGACAATGACTGGCTGGTTGATGGCCGCCTGCCGCTCCATGACTTTCTGCAGGGCCTTGGCATCGCCGATGCATACGACGCGGCGCCCGATGAAGCGCCCGACGTGAGCACTGTCGGCGGTCTGATCATCGAACTGCTGGGCCACATTCCCAGCGAGGGCGAGAAAGCCACATGGCGAAACTACACGATCGAAGTCGTCGACATGGACGCAGCCCGGGTGGACAAGGTCCTTGTCTCCCGCACGCAGCCTTGAACTTATCTCATCGATCAGCGACCCTTCGCCTGACTCGGCGTTGCCGTCGCCATTCTGCGCGAGTACGAGTTCGAGAACAGTCTCGAACTGCGCAAGCTCGATCCGTCAATCGCACGCACAAACGCATGAACGCAAGAGGCCCGAGCAACCGCTCGGGCCTTTTTCGCTGCTGGCGGACGTTCATGCAAAGCTACCACGTCAGTCTCGCGCGGCGTCTTCCAGCGGTCGCGAGTTCGTGTTGGTCGCACCGCCGCACTCCGGACACGTCGCGTCACTCGCGAGCCCCACTCTGCTGTATCCGCATGTCGCGCACAAATCCGGACGCGGATCTTCGTCAATCGAGAAGTCGCGCTCAATCCGAATGAACCGCCCGATCACGTACAGCCCGATGCCGACAATCGCAAACGTGATCGGTCCCGCAATGCCGGTGTAAGTGCCAAACGTCCAGAAGTCGTCACTGCGCGACAGCGCGAATCGATACGCCCGCGGATACGCCCGGAGACAGTCCGCGCATTGGCATACCGAACCAAGAGCAACCGGCTTGGTCCATCCCTGCGGCGAAACCACCGTCTGATCCAGCGTCAGCGCAGCAAGCAGGCCAAGCCCCGTCATCCGCACGACACGGCCCACCGAAAGCGAAGTCACGTAGCGATGGACAAAAACTCGCTTCACCCCTCACCGCCTCGGATTCCGCGGCGTCCCCGCCTTCATCGTCCGCGGTGGCTTGGGCGGAAAAGGCCCGCGTGCCCCCGCACTTCCCGCTCCACCCGTGATCCCGGCTGCATCACCGCCCGGCGCTCCCTGCGTTGCAGCATCGCCAGCGCCTTCACTCGCTTGCTCGCTCGCTCGCTCTGCGTCTCCCGTTTCCAGCAAGCCCGCGGGCGACTCCGCGCCAATCTCCCGCGCGCCAGCGTCTTCTTCGCTGATCTTCGCAAACACCAGCCGTCCCGCACTGGTCTGCAAACTGCTCGACACCGTCATCGTCACCGTCTCGCCAATACGCGCTGCCCCGTTCTCCGCCACCACCATCGTGCCGTCGCCCAGGTATCCGACCGCCTGCGTCGCCTGTTCACCTTGCTTGATCAGTCGCACCGTCACCGGCTCGCCCGGCACCAGGCTCATGCGCGTCGCGATCGCCAGGTCGTTCAGGTTCAGTACGCGCACATTGTGAATACTGGCCACGCGCGACAGCGCCACGTCACCCGTCAGCACCATCGCATTCATCTCACGCGCCAGTTCCACCAGTTGCGTATCCACGCCCTTGCCCGGAACCACCTTGTCATCAATCGTCACGTCCACATTGCCCAGCCGCTGCAACTTTGTGATCAGCTCCAGCCCGCGCCGCCCGCGGTTGCGCTTGGTGGCATCGCCGCTGTCGGCCAGCAGTTGCAGTTCCGCCACCACAAACCGCGGAATGATGAGCGGCGACTGCAGGAACCCGGTCCCCGCCACATCGGCGATGCGTCCGTCAATCAACGCGGACGTATCCACCAGCACGGGCCGCACGCCGCGCATCTGCTTCGCAAATTCCACGTACGGAATCACCAGCCGGAAGTCATCCTGCGTCTGCAGAATCGTCACGACCGCCAGGTAACTCAGCGAGATGCCCAGCACGATCTTCACGCTATCGATGATCGGCTTCAGTTGCTTCTGCGCATCGTTCTGATCCATCCAACTTTGCAGCGTCAGATCAATCAGCCCGCTCATCGCCAGCGTCGCGAGGAGCCCGATCAGAAGTCCGATCGCAACCGCCGACACCGTGGAAATCTTCTTGACCGGCGTCAGCCTGTCGATGCCCGCCACTAGCGCGACGATGGCCAAAGACGCCGCCAGCGGAATCCACCACAGCGACATGCTCACCTGCGCCCCGCGCTGCATCGCGTTCACGACAGCCAGCGTCGTGAACGTCACCGCCAGAATCGCAAACACAATCCGCACCACGCGAATGATCAATCGACGCTGCCGCGCCGCCACTTCCGCCGGATGCAGATGCTCTTGCACGCTCTTGTCGTCGCTGGCCATACGTATGCCATTGTACGAAATGCCGGGCCGGACGGATCGGTCCGATGCCCAAACCAGCCCCTGGATCCCACATCCGGTGCAGGTTTTCAGCCCTACCACGCAGCGAGAATCGAGTTATCCACATCCACCCGCTGCCACGCCCGCTCGTCGCCATTTCCTTTTAAGTCGATCACACCCACCCAAGGCTGGACTTCAGGCACCGCAATCAGCAACCCGTCCACAATGCATGTCACCGACGTCGGTCCCGGCATCGGTCCACGCACGACAATCGAACTTCCGGTTTCAACCCCGTCAAGACTGAACGTGCGAATGTGCATCCCGCCCGCCTGCTCTTGCACCGCCAGCGTCACATGCGTGTCCGTTCGATCAAGCACGCGAGCCTGCTGTCCCTTGTCGGGCGTAAACACACTGCGCGGCGTGCTCCCAGCCGCAAACTCCACAACCCGGATCGGCGAGCGCGGGTTGATCGACTGATACACCACATCGTCCCGTCCCGCAAACATGTAGTTGAAGCGAAAGTCAACATCCGCCGGATGCTCCCATCGCGTCCATGTCGGCTCTGTGCCCGGATTCATCACATCGCGCGCCACCCACGCCGTGCGAGGCTCATTGCACCAAGCCACCAGCGTCCCCGACGTCAAACACGCACAGTCGCAAGCCCCGTGTCAGTCCGACAGCGCGATCTGCGTCCATACGCCACACTGTCTCTGGTATGCAAACCCCAGCCGTGTCCCACACGTCGCCAGTCACCACGCGCCCTTGGCGCACATCAAAGCGAGTGACGCGCCCCTGCGCTGTCATCACCCAGAAACCCCGCGCTGCCTCCATCGTCGCAGTCGACTGGCTGGTCGCGTTGGCATCAGCCGCACTTTCCGCGATCGCTTCACCCGCCGTCTTCGTGCGTGCGTCCATGCAACCTGCGCAGCACAAAACAAACGCCAATGCTGCAATCATGCCGCACCGCGATCTCGTCCATGTCGCAGCCATCATGCACCCCTGCTTGAAGCCGCTCGATCACTCATCCGAGCTGCGCGCCCGTTCGTTGCGCTTGCGCTCGTTCTCGTTCAGCAGCTTCTTGCGGATGCGCACGCTCTTGGGCGTCACCTCGACGTACTCATCGTCTTCGATGTACTCAAGGCACGCTTCCAGGCTCATCTTGCGAGGAGCCTTCAGCACCACCGTCGCGTCCTTGCTGGCCGCACGGAAGTTGGTCAGGTGCTTGAGACGCGTGCAGTTGATGGTCAGGTCGTTGTCGCGATTGTGTTCGCCCACCACCTGCCCCGCGTACACCTTGTCGCCCGGCTCCACAAACATCACGCCGCGATCCGCGAGCCCTTCCAACGCATATGTCGTGATCGCCGCCGTCTCGAGACTGATCAGCACACCAAACTTGCGACGTGCAATCTCGCCCGCCTCCGGCACAAACCGCAGGAAGCTGTGGTGCATGATCGCATTGCCCTGCGTCGCCGTCAGCATCTTGCCGCGCAGCCCGATCAGCGCACGCGACGGAATCTCAAACAGCATGTGCGTGATCGCATCGCCGCGAGGCTCCATCTTCTTCAGTTCGCCCTTGCGGCTGCCCACCAGTTCCATCACGCTGCCCACGTACTCGTTGGGGCTGTCAATCACCAGTTCTTCAACCGGCTCATGCGGCACGCCATCAATGTCCTTGATGAGCACTTCAGGCTTGCCCACGCTCAGCTCGAAGCCTTCACGACGCATGTTCTCAATGAGAATGCCCAGGCTCAGCACGCCGCGACCCGCGACCATGAACTCGTCCGCGCTGCGGCCTTGATCCACACGCATCGCCGGGTTGCGCTGCAGTTCCTTGAAGAGACGCTCACGAATCTGGCGGCTCGTGACGTACTCGCCTTCCTGACCCGCAAAGGGCGAGTCATTCACGCGAAACAGCATCGACATCGTCGGCTCTTCCACGCGGATGGGCGGCAACTGCACGGGGTTCGCCGGATCAGCAACCGTGTCACCGATGTCGATGGACTCAAGGCCCACGATCGCGCACAAGTCGCCCGCCGTCACGCTCTCCACTTCAGCGCGCTTCAGCCCGACGAACTGCAGCAGTTGCTGCACGCGCGTCTGCACCTGCGTGCCATCACGCTTGATGACCGTCACACTCTGGCCAGCCTTGATGCTGCCGCACACCACGCGACCAATGCCGATACGCCCCACGTAGTCGTTATAGTCAATGTTCGTGATCAGCACCTGCAGCGGCTTGCTCGTGTCAGCCGGCGGCGGCGGCACTTCACGAATGATCGCTTCAAAGATGTCGCGCAGGTTGTCCGGCTTGGGATCAGGCAATGGCCACTGCGTCGTCGCCCAGCCATCGCGACCCACCGCGTACAGCACCGGGAAGTTGAGCGCAAGCTCATCGGCGCCCAGGTCCACCAGCAGATCAAACACTTCGTTCATCACGCCTTCAACACGCTGGTCCTGACGGTCAACCTTGTTGACCACGATGACCGGCTTGTGGCCCATCTCCAGTGCCTTGCCCAGCACGAACTTGGTCTGGGGCATCACGCCTTCGCTGCTGTCGACGAGCAGCAGCACGCCGTCGGCCATGCGCAGCACGCGCTCCACTTCGCCACCAAAGTCGGCGTGGCCCGGGGTGTCCAGAATATTGATGCGGTAGTCATCCCCCGCAAGCGAGTGGTAGCTGACCGCGCAGTTCTTCGCCAGGATCGTGATCCCGCGCTCGCGTTCCAGCGGGTTGCTATCCATGATCAGCCCGTGCTGACCGCCTTCCAGCTTCTCCAGCTCGCCCGAGCGGAAGTTGCCCGACTGCTTGAGCAGGTTGTCAACCAGGGTGGTTTTGCCATGGTCGACGTGAGCGATGATGGCGACGTTGCGGATGGTGGGGTTGCGAGGAACGTCCATGGCGGGAATCGTGGGCTTGGTGGCGGCGGCGGTCATGAGAAGCTTTCGAACCTTTCTGATGGCGCAAACACCGATGGCGACGGCATTTAGGCAGGGCCTAGGCCGGAACACCAAGGAGATTGAGCCTGCACGGGGTGCCCAGTATAGGAGCCATAAATCTCGTCGGGGGGAGGGGTTGCAGAGAGCAAAGGGGTGAGGAGTACACCAAAAGATTGTTTGTTTGTCCGAAATGCCGACTGCTAGGCTTCCATTTTTGCTCAGATCGAGTAAATTGTGACAAGCGTGCGGCAGCGTTGTCGCTCGTGGGAACCATTTTCCTGGGTGAAAACTCAGGGAGGAGAGAAGAGATGAAGAAGGTTTTTGCATTGGGCCTGCTGGCCGCTGCTGCTGGCAGCGCCTCCGCAGGTGTGAACGCGTTTGTCGACGTTGACTTGGCTGGCTGGCAGACGTGGGGCGGCTACGGCGCAGCGGCCAACACCGACACCTCGATCGCGCTGCCCGCGGGCACGCAGATCGTCGGCGCTGACTGGATCGGCCTGAACTTCACGGCGATCAACGGCAGCTGGCGCAGCGAAATGACGCTGTCGATCAACGATTCGTTCAACGGCGTGGGCGGCTTCTGGGATTTCGCTCCCAGCGCGGATGGCTCCCCCGGCGTCTACTCGGGCAGCGGCACCTTCGGCAATCCCGGCGCGATCAACTCGGGCCCCTTCACGATGTCGACCAGCTCGCTGTACATCGAGGTGTACGAGAGCTTCAACGACGGTGGCAACACCGTGCAGGATGCCCAGATCGATTCGGGCACGCTCCGCATCTACTACGTGCCGGTCCCGGCTCCCAGCGCGGCCGCGCTGGTTGGCCTCGGTGGCCTCGTCGCGATGCGTCGTCGCCGCTAAGTCTCCTTTGCAGACTTGCAATGCAAGCCTCCGTCCCTCCGGGCGGAGGTTTTTCTTGCGCCTCTCCCGCCATGCCGCCCATGAATCCTGCACCGATTATGCCGTCTGCGATGAAGTCGCCGCCTCGCCACGTCGATGCACCTGTGCCCCGCGCCGCGCGCGTCGCGCAGTCGCTGGGGCAATCGGCGGGTTGCAAGCATGGCACGAAATCACGACTCATTTGAGCCGCACGTCCCCACGCCTTCCGGCGCGCTGCGCTGTCTCGTCACCGGCTGCGCGGGCAAAACCCTCGCCGCCGTCGAGCACGCCCTGACGACCATCCAGGTCGATCTCGTGCGCGCCGACGCCACCGATCCCGACGTACTCATCGTCGCCGGCGCGGCCGATTCGCCCTCCCTGCGCGATCGCATCACGCAGGCCCGCACCGCCCACCCCGATGCCGCCCTCATCGTCATCGTCGACCGCGGCGCGATGGACCTCGCAGGCTTCTGCATGCAGCAGTCCGCCGCCGACATCATCGAACTCCCCATCGCATCGACCGATCTCTCGCGCCGCCTGCTCCTGGCCGCCGCCCGCACCCGCGACGCCGCCAAGCTCCGCACCCTCGCCGCCAAGCGCGCCGCTCGCATCCGCGACCTCAAGCGCCAACTCGCCCAGCAGCAGGACGCCATCACCCAGCAAGTCGGCGGCGTCTGCGAAGACCTCGCCCAAAGCTACCGCGACGTCGCCACCGGCTTCAGCCAGCAGCTTCGTACCGCGCAGCTCATCACCGAAACCCAAACCCTCCTGCGCCTCGAGCTCGACGTCGAAAGTCTCCTCCGCACCACCCTCGAGTTCATGCTCCGCAAAGTCGGCCCCGTCAACGCCGCCATCTTCCTCCCCGGCAGTTGCGGCGACTTCACCCTCGGCGCCTACGTCAACTACGACTGCCCGCGCGATGCCGCCCAAGGCATGCTCGAAGACCTCTGCAATCTCCTCGCCCCCGCCTTCGAAACCCGCCCGGGCCTCCACGTCATCCCCGACGCCGCCCGCGCGACCCACTTGATCGGCGACCAAATCGGCTTCATGGCCGAAAACGCCCTCATCGTCAACAGCAGCGTGAGCGACGGCGAGTGCATCGCCGTCCTCTCCATCTTCCGCGACAAGCGCCAACCGTTCGATCAATCCACGATCGACACCGTGCGCATCATCGCCGACCGCTTCGGCGACCAACTCACCCGCGTCATCAAAACCAACTCCCGCCACAAACCCGCCCGCGATGCGCGCGACGTGGCCTGAGCGCAGCAACAGACGCGTCCTCACCGACAACCACCGACCGCGCACCGGGCCCTCATCCACGGGCCCGGTGCGTTTGTGCCGCGTCCATCATCACGCCCCGATTCCCGCACGCTCAAGGATGTACTCCTCGCGCGCGTCATCGGCTTCCAGCACCACAAACCCCTCGCGCTCAAACATGCCGAGCCACACCGGCACCGGCTCGCACGTCAGGTGCAAATGTGTCCCCGCCACGAATCGCCAAAGCTTGTTGCGATCCCGCCGCGGATTGATCTTCACCGCGATCCACTTCGCCGCCACGCGTGACACTTCACGCACCGCCTGCGGCGCATCCTCTGGACGCATGTGCTCAAGGCAGTCCGTCGAGATCACCAGATCAAACGCACGATCCGCGAACGGCAGTTCCGTCGCCGACGCCAGTCGCGCGTCGCGTCCCAGCCGCCGAGCTTCGGTCACCGCGGTGATCGAAACATCCACGCCCGTCGCCCGCACCCCATGCATCCCGAAGTACTCCATCGTCCACCCCAGCGAGCACCCCACGTCGAGCGCCGACGCCGGTCGCAGCCGCTCCAGCGATCGCCGCGCCAGAACCTTGGCATGGCTGTAGTCGGGCTTCTTGTGATACCCCAGGCGGTACAAACGATCATACATACGGCCATAAAAGCCGTTCTCAACGGAAGCAGTCATGCAGTGTCCTTGTCAACAAATTGCTGGTGAAGTGAGATCGAACGACATCCGCTCGTCGCCATGCGACAAGCACGCATGCGCCGCGATGCGACGCGCTCGTTCGTTCTAGATCAGCAATTGCGCAGGACGCGCCACAAGCGGCGGTTGCTCAGGCGGCGGACGCTGCCACCGCATCGCTCCGTGCTGCACGGTCGCAGGAAGAAGCAGCACGCACACCTGCGCCACAGGCGGCACATCCGCCCTCGCAAGCATGAGGCGCCGACTCGACAGATCGTCAGACATCACGTGCGCACACGAACCCGCCCCATCCTGCCACCCAGTGCTCTGCGGATCCGGAAGATCCGCCGGACTCGTCTGGCACCACAACGCCACTTCGCTTGTCGCCCGCGCGCTTCCAGCCTCGATGCACTGCAGCACGCCGCCCGACAATTGCAAAAGCATCCCTGCTTGCGCAAGCATGGCCGCAATCCACGCGATGAGACGGAAAGTCCGCACGTCGCCGAAAGTATACCGCTCGCTTCAAGCCTCAATTGCGTCACTTCATCGTCCCATAGGCGATCAAGTGCCAAAGTCCGCAGCATCGAATTGTGTGACACCAGACGTTTATGCCGTCGCCGGCGCAGTTTGAGGCTTCGCCTCAATCATCGCTTCCACCGTCGTCTTCGGTGCCTCGCTCATGCCGCTCGCCGCCACCGGCTGCTCCTGCGTGCGATCAATCGCCACCACCAGCCCCAGACTGAACGCCGTCAGAATCCACCCCGTGCCGCCATGGCTAATCAGCGGCAACGCAATCCCCTTCGTCGGCGCCATCGCCGTCACGACAAACAGATTGATGCACGCCTGAATCCCCACCGTGCTGATGATGCCCAGCGCCATCAGCCGCAGCATCGGGTTGTGCTCACGCCGCATCACCAGAAAGCCCGCCCACACCAGCGCGCCAAACAGCGTCACCACCATCGCCGCACCCGGAATACCCAACTCCTCGCACAACACCGCAAACACAAAGTCCGTGCGATCTTCAGGCAGGTACCCCAGCTTCTGAATCCCAAACCCCAGCCCGCGTCCAAAGCCCTCGCCATTCGCAATCGCCGTCAGGCTCTGAATCGCGTGATACCCAATCCCTTCCGGATCGGCGTACGGATTCTGAAATGCCATGATGCGGTTCATCCGGTAGTCGCTCGTCGCCACGGCGGCAATCAGCCCCGCAATCGGCGCCGGGCTCAGCGCCAAAAGGTGCCAGAAACTGCACCCCGCCGCAATCAGCATCAGCGTCGCCACCATCGCGATCAGCGCGCCCGTGCCCAGGTCTTCCAGCACAATGAACCCCGCCACAAACCCCGTGGCCGCCAACGCCGGAACCAGACCCTTCCAAAACTGCGGCAGCACACGCAGCCGCCGCGTGCAGTACCACGCAATGATCGCGATGAACGTCCACTTCGCGATCTCACTGGGTTGGAAGCCCAGCCCGTCGGCACCCGGCACGTTCAGCCAGCGGTGGCTGCCGTTCACTTCCCGGCCTACACCCGGCACATACACCAGCGCACAAAACCCGACGATCGCGACCGACCCCAGCGCCAGCCCCAGCAGCCCCGGCTTCCACTTGTCGTTCGTCGCCGCCGGCCCGCGATTCTCCGCAAACGCCGCAAGTTGACGAATGGGCAGACACGCCGCAAACACCAGCGCCGCCACCGCCATCCCCGCGTACAGCATGCTCCGGCTCGTCAGCATCGCCGCGATAGTGGGGGCCTGCGCAACAGGCTCCTCCGCCGTCACCGTCTTCACGCCCATATCCGCCGAAAGCACCATGATCACGCCCAGCATGAGCAGACCAAGAACACACAGCGCGATGACATGAGCAGGGCGGGGCATAACGGGCGAATATCGGCACAACGCCGCGCGCCGCGTGAATAGTCCGTCACGGCGCAGCAGGCCTCGACCGCACATCCGCCGCGGATGGGGTCCCGCACAGGTACGCAAGTTCCACACGCATCCAATCGTCGGCTTCGTGCTGCGTCCCCTGGCCATACCCGCGGCTGACAATCTCCGCACGACGCGGCGAACCCACGGAGCCGGATGCCACCACAAGGTCCGTTCCATCGCCGGTGATCAACACCCGCCTGGTCGGCTGGATGCGATACAGCACGCGAGGGTCGTCACACCTTACCAGCGAAAGCACATTGGCTTGCTCGGACACTTGCACCTCGTCCGCGAATCTCGCCGTCGCATTATGCGTGATGGTGACACGCTCGCCTGGTGCCAGAAACGCCGTGCTGGTCTTGGGTCTGGGGGCGTACTTGAAGTAGAACCCGCCTGGCGCCGGCCCGACGTACATCGCCGCAATCGCCACCGACGACTGGTTCTCAATCGTCACCGCCCATCGCTTCGAGCACCCCCCCAGCCCCGCGCACAGTCCAGCCGCCACCGTCGCCGCAACACGCATCCAGCACGTTCGCATGGCTCTCCCCTTCGCTGCTCGCACGCCATCCGTTCGCACAACCTGCGAACAGCCTGCGACTCCTCGCGCAAAAAGTAGGTGAAGCTGTCGATTTCCGCGTGCATCCCCGTCAGATTTGCGGTATGCTGCTGCGTCCGGCTGATCGACGCAGCCGGTGAAGCCGATGCGACAGGATGTCGCGTCCCCCTGCGGACGTTACCAGAGCGGTACGCCACCATAAAGGATCGTCATGGACGACACGATCTATCGCGAGCCGGAGTTCACCCCCGCACCTTCGCTTGCTGGCCCCCATCTCGCCGGCGCCGGGCGCAGCGACTCCCGCTCTTCTTCCCGCGATACGCTTCCTTCGCGCAAGCGCGCTCAGGTCCCCAGCAAGCAGTCCACACCCATGCCCAGCAAGTCACGCAGCGGTGCCGGCACCTCCGGCAAGTCCGTTCGCACCTCCGAAGCCGCGTCCGAGCAGGCCGTCAAGCACTTCGTGCTCGACACCAACATCCTGCTCCACAACCCCGACGCGATGTTCGTCTTCAAAGAGCACAACGTCATCATCCCCTTCCAGGTCATCGAAGAACTGGACAAGATGAAGCGCAAGGACGACGACCTGGGCCGCAACGCCCGCGGCGCGATCCGCAACCTCGACCGCCTCCGCCAGATCGGCGCCCTCGCTGACGGCGTCAACTGGGGCCAGTTGCCCGCTCCCAGCCGCGGCGCATTCAGCACCGGCCCGGGCGGCAAGACCGGCTTTGTCCGTATCGACGTCACCGACTACCCGCGCCCCACAGGCATCGAAGAGCCCGCGCCCGACAACAAAATCATCGCCGTCGCCTACCACCTGCATCGCAAGGGCCTGCGCACCGTCTTCGTCACCAAAGACCTCAGCGCCCGCATCAAGAGCGACGCTCTGGGCATCACCACCGAAGACTTCCAGAACCAGCGCGTCGACGCCGACCGCCTCTACACCGGCTACCTCACCGCCAGCGTCGAAGGTTCCCTCATCGACGAACTCTACCGCGACCGCCTCATCGAGCTCGACCGCCTCGCGCCGCACCTCGTCGAGGAATACGACAGCGGCATGGGCATGCAGAAAATCCAAAACGAACTGCTGCCCAACCAGTTCGTCATCTTGAAGAATCGCGACGACGAAACCCACACCGGTCTGGGCCGCCGCCTCGCCGACACCGAGCACATCATCCCCGTCACGGGTCCCCGCAAGCCCGTCTTCGGCATCATGGCCCGCAACGTCCAGCAGACCATGGCCCTCGATGTCTTGCTCGACGAAGAAATCAAATTCATCACGCTTCTCGGCAGCGCCGGCACCGGCAAAACCCTCCTCGCCATCGCCGCCGGCATGACCAAAGTCTTCGCCGAAGAACGCTACGACAAACTCCTCGTCGCCCGCCCCATCATGCCCCTGGGCCGCGACATCGGCTACCTCCCCGGCGACAAAGACGAAAAGCTCACCGCCTGGATGCAGCCCATCTTCGACAACCTCACCTACCTCCTCAGCACCCGAGGCGGCGGCGGCAGCGCACCCGACAGCCACAGCGCCGAACAACGCGTCCAGAAGTTGATGTCCGACGGCAAGCTCGTGCTCGAGCCCCTGACCTACATCCGCGGCCGCAGCATCCCGCACCAGTTCATGATCGTCGACGAAGCCCAAAACCTCACGCCCCACGAAGTCAAAACCATCGCCAGCCGCGTGGGTGAAGGCACCAAACTCATCCTCACCGGCGACATCGGCCAGATCGACAACCCCTACCTCGACCAAAGCAGCAACGGCCTCGCCTACGCCATAGAAAAGATGAAAGGCGTCCGCCTCTTCGCCCACGTCACCCTCGGCAAGAGCGAACGCAGCGAACTGGCCAGCCTCGCCGCTTCACGGTTGTAAGCCCTATGCGCGCAATCGTGAGCGTGTGCTTTCGCATCACGCTGACGAAAACCACGCGCGTGGTGTGGAACAGATTGCACGCGCGGTTATAGACGCTGTCCTAACGCCTGCCCAAGTCGTTCGCCCTCTGCTCAGCCTCGTGATACGCCGCAAAGGCTGGCGCGGCGTGCATGCCATGCTGCACGCGCATCGATGCTTGTTGGGATCTCAACACGTCCGTTGGGCCCGATCATCAATCGGCACCGTGCTTGTCCGCAGAGTTCTTCAATCCTTCGCCCGCTTTCTCAATGTCCTTGCCGACCCCTTTGGTCGTGTTACACGCCTGCATAGCGCATGACGCGATCGCCACAACCACCGCCAGCCCGATGCGCAGCGTGGTGTGAGTGCGATTGTGTTCCGCGTGTGCCGCTTGTTTACCTGATACTGATTTCATGATCATGACTCCTTGGTGTCCGTCGATGACGTTCACCCGACACGTCGTTGTTTCACGAGGCTGTAGATCAGCCCTGCCAGAAACACGACAAGAAAAACGAAGAAAAGCACTCGGGCGATGTACAGCGACTGGCCCATGACGTTGGTGAATCCCAGGGCCCCCGCCAGCAGCGCCAGCAGCAGAAACGCGAATGCGGCTCGAAGCATCGTGCACACTTCCTTTCAACGCGCCCGCATGCCCGTCCTTCAGACGGTGCGATGGCAGGTGACGCGAGCGACAGTTTGTCGATCAGATGATTGAAAACGACGTGGACTCCTGCCGCAAGCACGACCTCACTCGCGCTCGCACCCCTTCGTTGTTGTGGCCACCTCGCGGCTCTCGCTGTACCGCACTCTCCGCGCCGGCCACAGTGCGCGCCGCGTGGGGTCGTTCCACAGCGGCCTTCATGCGATCAGAATCCACGTGGGATCACATTGAACAGTGCCAGCAGCAGAATCACCAGAAGCAGCGTTCCCAGGATGCCCGTGGGGTAGTATCCCCACCGACGGCTGTAAGGCCACGCTGGAATCGCGCCGATCAGCAGAACCGCAAGAACGATGAACAAGATCAATCCCATGACATGTCCTTTCCGCGCCGCAGCAGCGACGCTTTCACCAGGAGTCTTCACGAGAGCGGTGCTCTCGGAATCCACCGCGCAGACATCTGCGCCTGCTTTGCGGCTATCTCATGCCAGGCCCGCGCATGCTCATGCAGCAGCGAACGGGCGACCACCTGAAATCACGCCATCGAAGCAGCCATTCAGACGGTTACGTCTGCACGCTGCCGGTCTTGTCTCATCATCCGCATGAGGCCTTCGATCTTCCTGGCCACGTCCCGACACTGTCGAATCCCGCTCAAACTCGCCGCGGAAGCGACCCGCAGGGCAGTCTGGCCATCACTCATCGCGGTCGACTCGCTGGCTGCTGCACCGGTCCAGACCGGGGCGACAGATCAAGGACGAGACTGCCCGACGAGCCACGGGCGATGCCTTGAAACGCGGGTGTTTGCTGTATCACATCTGTGGCCCAAGCGAACGCGAGGACGCGCCGCCAACTCGACGCTTTGTTGAAAGATCATCTCCGAGAAGATCCGTCGCTGTGTCTGTTCCCGCCTTGCCGTCGTTGTATGTTCCTGCACGGAGCCTCTCGGCATCATGCTCGCTCGTGTCCTCTGTCGCGCGGTAGCCGACCCCGTTGATGGCGCAGCACGCGGCATCGCATCCCTGCTGGTTCGCGCCGATCACCGCGGAACCGATCGCGACTGATTCTGTGGTGACCGTCGACACTGTCTTGAGCGCCGTCGTCACTTTCGTGACACATGCGTCGCCGGACATTCCATCAATCGCCAGCGTGTGTCTTCCGGCCTGCATCTCACCGGGCAATATGTTCGTCTTCATGTTGTGCTCCTTCCCGGAAAGTGTTGAACGGGGAGAGGCATTCCCTACCCCGGTATACCACTATACCCCATGCCGGTACGTATGTGCATGAAGAAGACGCAAATCGCGCAGTATGACGCGATCGGGGGTGCGTAAACGCCTCTGCCGTGGCCTCAGGGCCATGTGGATAAACGTATGTGCGACATCGCGTGACAAGACACTCGCCGTGAGCGCACCCCGGACTCGCGCGATCACGCCGATTCACGCTTCGCCCTCGCCCCAACTGTCAATGCCCAACGCCTCAAACTCCTCCTTGCCCTCTCCTCGCTCTTTCACGAGTGCCGAATGCCGAATCCCGAATACCGCGGCCCCCGCTTTCTCCACCGCACTCGCCCACCCTCAAAAAATCTGCACCTATGACCGCGTTTGTGCGCCCATTTCATGTAGGTACCCAACTTCGCGCTTGCATCGCAAATCACAATCTGCGAAAATGCGCACTGGTGGCCCGTCACGAGTCACCAAGTTTCTCTGTTCGCTTTAAGCGGCGGCAGTCAGCGAGCAAAGTCGAAGGCGGCAATGCAGCAGACGCGCCCGATGATCGGGCGAACACGGACTTGGTGACAACCGAACCATCCACCAGCGGTCTTGTGAAAGTCATGCACGTCGCAGCGCGCATGACTCTGGGGAGAGAGAGCCAACCACTCAATCACCTCTCGTGGACCACGCCACGATACTTCGCGCAAGCGAAGTAAGCCCAAGCCCGCCAATTCCGGTGCGCCAGCCGCTTACCCGCTTTGCTCCCCGGAGCAAAGCAGGCCGATCATCCCACGCACGCGGAAGTTGGCAGCCTGCCCAACCTCACAAAAAGCACCGAAGCCGCGACAGCGGCGAAGGCATCGCCTTGCCTTAACTGCCTTTCCCCAATGCCCAATCCCCAATCCCTTCCCCAAAAACACCTCAGGGCCCGACATCGGGCCCCGGGTGTGGAGACAAAAACGACTCGCTCCGATTCGTGATGCGTTGCAATCACTTCCGGCGGCGGCGCAGCACGCTCAGTGCGCCCGCAGCCAGCACACCAGCCGTGGCCGGTGCAGGAATCACCGTGATGTCGCGCAGACTCACACCCGCGCTGCCCAGAAACGCGGCTTGACCGCTCGCGAGATCAATCGTGTACAGCCCCGTCGGCGCGCCGGCGGGATCAGTCTGCAGATCGAGCGAGGCATACGCGATGCCGCTGGCGGCGGAAATGTCGAGGCCGGCGTTGTCACCAAAGTCCAGCGTGCTGGTTCCCAGACGCACCGTGAAAGTGCTGGCGATCACGCCGCCATTGAAGCTCGCGTTGCCGCCCGCCTGCGAACCCACTTCACCCAGCACGTTGTTGAGCGAATCAAGAATGTACTCGCGCGTCGATCCCACCGGCGCACCGAACACGCTATTGGTGTACGCCACCGCGACCGCACGCGGCGGGAGACCCAGACCAACCGGCGGGCTGTAGCTCAGGTTGGTGTCAATCGCCGCGCTGCCGCCGGTGATGGGGTTCAGCCGCCGATTCTGCGCGCCGCTGCCCACGACGCGCACGCGGTCAACCGTCGGGTTGATGTCAATCGCGTGCCGCGTGAACGCGCCGCCATCAAGCCCGGGCGTGAACCCCGTGCCGATGGGCGTCGCCACGCCTGTCACGGCGTTGAGCGAGTACATCTGCGTCGTCTCGCCGAGGGCGATGATCTCGCCCGTCTGCGGGCGGAAGTCGATGCCTTGGATGCGATCGCCCTGATTCAGCCCGCTGATGGGCAGGTTCGAGAGGAACGCGCCGGGCGTACTGGCGTTGAAGCGAACGACATTGCCGCTGGTGGTGACGCCGACGATGGTCTCCTGCGCGAGCGCGACAGGGGCGACACCGGCGAGTAGAGCGAGGAACGTGAGTGCGCGCATTGCTGATCTCCTTTGCAAGCTTTTCAGTCCATGGCACAGCCGCGGCGTGATGGCCGAACGCCGGCGATACGAGCGACACTGTGCATCTCCCTGAACGCACCCAAAAACAGAAACGGTGCGTTCGCACAGCAAACGCACCGGTCAGAAGTCTGGTTTTTGAATCACGCGGAAATTTCGCGTGATGTCAGATCATGCCTCGACTTATTCCTCATCGGGGGCTTCGTCGTCGTCGCCCTCGCCCGGACCGGGCACGCCCGGCTTGGTGTTCTGGGCCAGCTTGGCCGCAAGCACCAACGCGCGGACTTCCTTGAAGAGTTCCGCGTTGCCCTTGAGGAAGACCTTGGCAGCTTCGCGGCCTTGGGCGATGCGCATGTCGCCGTAGCTGAACCAACTGCCCGACTTCTGGATGACGTCGAGCGTCACGGCCAGGTCGAGCAGGTCGCCGCTGGCGGAGATGCCTTCGTCGTACATGATGTCGAACTCAGCATCGCGGAACGGCGGGGCGATCTTGTTCTTGACGACGCGGGCGCGGGTGCGGCTGCCGACGGTGACTTCACCTTCCTTGATCGCGCCCGTGCGGCGGACGTCGATGCGCACGCTGCTGTAGAACTTGAGGGCGCGGCCGCCGGTCGTGGTTTCGGGGCTGCCGAACATCACGCCGATTTTTTCGCGGATCTGGTTGATGAAGACCACGGTGCACTGACTGCGGGCGATGACGCCGGTCAGCTTGCGCATCGCCTGGCTCATCAGGCGGGCTTGCAGACCGACGGAGGCTTCACCCATTTCGCCTTCGATTTCGGCCTTGGGCACGAGGGCCGCGACCGAGTCGACGACGATCAGATCCACCGCGTTGCTGCGCACGAGCAGTTCGCAGATTTCGAGGGCCTGCTCGCCGTTGTCGGGCTGGCTGACGAGCAGATCGTCGATGTTCACGCCGATCTTGCGGGCCCACGAGGGATCGAGCGCGTGTTCCGCATCGATGTACGCGGCGACGCCGTTTTCCTTCTGAGCGTGCGCGGCGACGGTGAGAGCGAGCGTCGTCTTGCCGCTGCTTTCCGGGCCGAAGATTTCGATGATGCGTCCGCGGGGAATGCCGCGGCCACCCAGCGCCAGATCGAGCGAGATGCTGCCGGTGGAGATGCCCGGGATGCTGTTGAAGGCATCCTCGTCCATCTTCATGATGGTGCCTTTGCCGAAGGTCTTGTCGATCTGCGCGAGCGTCAGATCAAGAGCCCGGCGCTTTTCCTTGTCCATGGCGGGAGCGGGGGGTGCGGCCTTCTTGGCACGCGAGTCGCCACCAGAGGCAGCCGCCTCTTCGCCAGTGTTCTTTTCGGATTGAGAGCCACGCGAGCGCGTACGCGCTTCCTTCACTTCGACGTCGGCCATGGGCCACGTCCTTTCTATGTTGTCGGGCCGACGCCGCCGAGACGGAATCAGTCACCGAGCTTCGACAGTGCAGGGCCGGGGGCGGCGTTCCATCGCCAACACACCTCCGGTTCTTCGGGCGGCACTGGTCGCGAGCGAAGACAGAGTGAGTTTACCAGATACCGAATGGCCGTCAAGGGGCTTGTTTGGTTTTGTGAAGGTATTTGTATAAGTATTTGTGGATATGAGACTTGTGATGCAGTGGCGGGTCGCGAGAGCGGCGTGGCAATCTCACGCGGGGTTGCGGGACGGTCGCAACCGCTGGCCATGTGCGTGAGGAAGAGACTTGATGAGATGTTGGCGGCGTGTGTCGCACGCAGCGAGCGGAGCGGTTTCCTTGGAGAGACGAATGCCAGCCGTGGGGACGGAAAGGCGGTCGGTCATGCGAGCGCGATGGGTTGCGGTCGTGATGATGAGTGTGAGCGGGATCGCGGCGAGTGCCACGTTCGCTGCGGAGCAGCCGCTGGTGCGCGCGTTTGCCGAGCCGGTGGTCGCGGTGTTGATGATGGAAGAAGGCAGCCCCGCGCTGCGCATCGCGATGGCGGCGGACATGACAGCGTGCAGTGAACTGGGCGATGTGGAGGCTGCGCCAAGCCCGTGCGGCGCGATCGTTGTGACGGCGATGACGATCGTGGCGATTGTGCGCGGACGACGATTCACTTGATGTCAACGCTCTTGCCCGTCACGCGGGTCAATGCGTCGTGCAGCAGTTGTGTGCGAACGGCTGTGATGTTCTCATAGAGCGGCCTGAGCGCCTTGGGAGTCTTGGCTATCTCGAAGGGTGAGAACTCCAGCAGCAGCATGCGTGAGCGATCGGTGAGAAGTGCCATCGTGATCAGGCTGTTGACGACGAACACGTCCACCTCCGCAAGCGACAGCATCTGCGCGCGCACGCCGCGAATCGAGACGGATTCGAGCAGAATGTCGTCGCTGCTTTCGCGATCGATGAGCAACTGCACGGGGCTGGGCACGGTGGCGACAAGCGGGAGCAGCACACCCAGCGGCGCGAGGGCGTACACCAGGAGTTTGAGTTTGAATGCGCTGACTCCCGTCCCCAAACCCGTGAGCGCCCAGCCGTAGTGCCAGATGGTGACAGCGAAGATCACGATGAAGAAGATGCCTGCAAAGAACTGGACGAACTTCATCGCACGAGCTTGTGCGGTCGTGCGGCGGTGCAGCAGGTGAAGCGAGCGCGGCGTGTCGCGAGCGACGGTCCACCCGCCAAGGTGCGGCTGCAACTGTGCGAGCGTGGTGTTGTCTGTCGTCAGCGGGCCGTGCAGGTCGTACAGCGCGAGCGTGTGCTTGCGCAGCGTGGAAACACGGCGCTGAAGCACGGCGCCCCAGATGGCGAAGATGACAAAGAGCGAGGCTGTGGTGATCGCGACAGGGATGTTGATCGTCGCGCCGCGCGGGTTCATGCTGATGACCTGCACCATGGTGAAGACCATCGCGATGCACGCGGCGACTGCAGCGAAACCCAGAAGGCGACCGCTGCGTTTGGCGAGCACAAGAGAAGTGTGCTCAGCCGCGAACAGTTCACTGACCCATGGCGATGCGGACATGAGTCATGATACCGGCCATTGGCGAAGTGGAGCGTGGAAAGAGATGTGCGCCGGGTGTGGCCCGGGGTTCAGCACGCGCCGCCTGCAAGAATGGTGAAGAAGTCGAGCACGTCCTGGTCTTCGGGGAAGACGGCGTTGTTGTTGAAGTCGATGTCGTTGCAGCCGCGGATGGCGTCGCAGGTTGTGGGCGTGCCGCCTGCAAGAACGGTGAAGAAGTCGAGCACGTCCTGATCTTCGGGGAAGACGCCGTTGTTGTTGAAGTCGATGTCATCGCACGGCGCTGAGCCGGTGATGGTGAAGGAGTAGGTCCAGGCCGGTGCGGTGACGGGCATGGTCTGGGTTTCGCCCAGTGAGTTGGTCGCGGTGAGGTAGTACTCGATGCGCGTGCCGGCGGGCTGGCCCGCGATGACGCTTGTGAACTGATGCGGACCCGCGCCGGGCAGCAGCGGGGCGGAGTTCCAAGGCTGGGGCAGCTGCGTGTTGATCGTGCGCCAGCGCAGCGATGAACTGATGACGGAGGGGCCGCCATACGAGCGCACGTTCACGCTGATGGGGTACTCGGCCTGCGCGCTCACGCTGTCGGGCAGGCGGTTGACGCGCACATGGAGCATCTGCGGGTCCCACACGGCGCGCACGCGGCAGTGGAGAGCGTCATTGCTGAACCACTGGTTCCATGGGAAGAGCACGACTTCATAGCCGGGCATGGCATCGCGAAAAGTCTGGGCGGCGACGGCATCGCCGGGAATGTTCCACGCGGGCATCAGCACTTTGCGGTTGAGAATGAGCGAGTTGGTGTAGTTGGTGATGCTGCTGCCGCTGTAGTAAGGGCAATCAAGCCGAATGACGCGGTAGTTGCGGCCCGAGGGGGCGGGCGTGGAAGCGAGGATGGTCGCGAGGTTGTTGGTGGCGGCGAAACTGGGGTGGTTGGAGGGCGTGCGCTTGACGAGAATGGTCTCTTCGTCGATGAGTTTGATGGCGCAGTCGATGTGCTGGATGCCGTTTGTCTCGAAGTTGGGCAGCACGATGCGCTGGTTGATGCCCTTACGCAGGCTCATCTCGCTGTCGACGATGGATTGGGAGAGCCCGCGCTGCAGATTCTCGCGATAGAGCTGGCAGGTGTAGAAGGCGCGGCCCGTGCCATCGACCAGGAAGTTGCCGCCGATCAGGTACGCACCGACGATGACGCGCGGCACGCCCAGCACCTGGGCAAGCACGCCGGGCGCCGCGTCGTCGTTGCTCCAGCCGGTGGTGTCCATCCACGACTGCGTGGCGCAACTGAAGCCGGAGACGGAGTAGCCTGTGAAGAGATGATCCGCGATAGCAGCCTGACCCAGTGGCGAGTAACTCATGGAGGGACCGAAGTCGCGCGTCCAGATGTTGTCGGTGGGGGCGTTCACGTAGCGCACGTTGGCCATGTTGACGCCCGCGTTCACGAATGCGGTGTTGGCGGCGGCCTGTTGTGAGGAAGGCACATACACGAACAGCAGATCGTCCTCGGCGATTTCACGCGCCACGGCGATGGGCACGCCCAGAGGCCAGCGGATCTGCGCGCCGATGGCCGGTTCCCACTCGGCGGCGACGCGCAGCGTGTCCGCGGGGACTGGCTGGGCGATTGCCGAGGGCGCAAGAAGTGAACCGGCGGTCAAAATGAAAGCCAGAGTGGCTGTCGCACGCTGCATGATGGCGCTCCCGATGATGATGTGCGGAGCGTACCACAACAGGCGTGTGTGATGCAAGCGGAAATGCGGTTGGGAAGGCCCAGTTTGGCGGTCAGACCGGTGATTTCGCCGGCGCAGAGGCGAAAGACGACAGGCGGGAGGTCAGCAGTTTCCGCCCGCCAGCACGGCGAAGAAGTCGATGATGTCCTGATCTTCGGGAAAGACGCCGTTGTTGTTGAAGTCGATGTCGTTGCAGGTGTCGCACGCGCTGCCGCTGAGCACGCTGAACAGGTCGATGACGTCCTGATCTTCGGGGAAGACGCCGTTGTTGTTGAAGTCGATGGAGTCGCAGGTGATTGGGCAGGGCGAGGGAGCGGGCAAGAGCCGCAGCGAGACATCTCCCTGTGCGATCTGTCCCGCAGCAATGCTGAGGCCCGCGGTGCCGAAGAGATTTTCGATACCGACGGTGGCGCTCGCGGCCGCGCCGGGTGTGAGCGCGCCGTAGCGGAGTTCGATGGCGCCGGTGTCTTCGAAGAGCGCGATCTGGAAGTTGAGCGAGTCGGTGAAGCCCAGGCGCGTGAAGTTTTCGTAACTGACGATGAAGACGCGCGAGCCGGGCTGGCCCTGCACCTGCGTCTCGATGCGACCGTCGCCCGTGAGCAGCAGATCAGCCCACATCGCGGCGATGAAGCTTGACGGGCCCGAAGGATCGGGAATGGGGGTGTTCTGGAAGTCTGTGCTGTAGGCGGGCAGCGGTCCAAGTTGCACGAAGCCGTTGGTGGTCACGCTGATCTGCGTGACGCTGCGGCCCGAGAAGTTGAAGGTGAAGGGCAGGTTGATCGTCCAGCGACCGTCGTCGACATCGCCCGCGGTGAGCGGAGTCTGCGAGAGCGTGGTGCCCAGATTGGCGATGGACGCAAAGGGGGCTGCGCCGTAGTCCAGCGTGTAGAGGCCGCAATCGGTGTTGGGGCCGGCGAAGGAACCGGCCTGGCTTTCGCACGCGTACTGCGAGATGACCGAGCATGTGGAGCCAGTGCAGCACGCGCCCAGCGACGTGGAGAGAATGGTGACGGCGCAGGTGCCGTTGATGGCCGTATTGGCGTCGTCGATCACGCTGTAAGCGAGCAGCACCGGCGAGGGCGAAGCCAGCGCGCTGACGGGCACCGAGGCGGTCCACGTGCCGTCGTTGTCGAGGTCGGTGAGTTGCACGCTTGTGGCGGCGGGGTTGAGCGCGCTGGCGTCAACAGTCACGGAAGTGACGGGCACGCCCTGCGCGGGCGTGATGACCAGTGCGATGGTCGCGTCCTGACCTTCAAGGACGGATTGCGCAGGCGAGGGGCAGTTGACGGTCAGGCCGCCCGCGACGACAAACCGGACGAAACTGAGGGCGTATGGCTCAGGCTCGCTGAGGGAGATGATGTTGCCGGCGATGCTGACGCTGATGTCGGTGGGAGAGATCAGGCCCGAACTGACGATGGCGTCGGGAAAGTCGAGCACGGATGCCGTGCGGAAGGCGTCGTCGCTGGGTGAGGCGAGGTTGTTGGCCACGTTGAAGCGGCCCACCGCGAGGTAGTACGTGCCGGGCGAGAAGGTGCGCGTGAGACGGCTCTGGCGCAGGCCTGTGGCGCCGGGCGATGCGTCGTCGTTGCCGAAGTTGGCGATGGCGTTGAAGTCGGCGTCGTAGATCCACATGTCGGTGTCGATGGTGGTGAGATCGACCGTGGAGATGTTGAGCAGGCCCGGAGAGACGGTGGGTCCGCTGATGGGTGTGACGAGCGTGGTGCTGAGCGTTGCGGTGTAGGGAGATGACGTGCTGGCGTTGCCAGTGACGCGGTAGAAGATCTCTTCCTGCTTGCCGAAGCCGTACCACTGGTTGATGCGAGCGGGCGTGGTGGTGCTGGAACTGCTCTGCACGACCGCAAGAGTGGTGAGCACGCCCGATGCGGCGGACTGTGACAGGCCCAGAATGCTGCCGAAGTGGCCCTGCGCGCCGGTGGCGGAGAGCGCGAGGCGGTGGCGGTAGATGGCGCGCGGCGCGGCGGCGGTCTTGATGCGGAAGAGATCGGCGCTGCCCGGCGCGCCGTTCAAGACGGTGCTGGTGCCTTGGCTCAGGCCGGTGATGGTGTCGCCCGAGGCAAAGCCTGTACCGCCGCTGGTGACGAGCGTGGCGGTGGCTTTCGTGTCATTGGGCTCGATCTCGGGGTTATCGGTCAGTGCGCGGGCAGGCACCGCGGCGGCCGTGCCGGCGGTGAAAGCAAAGAGCAAACGCAGGAATGCGTTGTGCATGAAAGCGAGTCCTTGAGTCCTGACCAAAGCCTCCGCGCGGCCTTGCGGGAGGGAGACCGTATTCCACGCCGAGTGGCGATGTCCGAAAGACCAACGCCCATACGCATAAGGCACTGCCTGCGGGTGCGTTGCAGGATGTGAAATCGGCGTGCAGGATGTGCAAAATCGGGGTTTGTGTGGTTCTCGGGATGAAAAAAGCCCCGACGCAGGGCGCCGGGGCTTGTGTGAAGGTGTGAGGAAGGGATTATCGCGGACGTGGCCTTACGGGCACTCGCCGCCGGCAAGGACGTTGAAGAAGTCGATGACGTCCTGGTCTTCGGGGAAGACGTCGTTGTTGTTGAAGTCAATGTCGTTGCACTCGGGGCAGTCGCCGCCGGCGAGGACGTTGAAGAAGTCGATGACGTCCTGGTCTTCGGGGAAGACTTCGTTGTTGTTGAAGTCGATGTCGTCGCAGCCGGTGGTGACGCACGGGCTGGGCGAGGTCGTGAAGTTGGCGAGGTAGGCGACGCTGCCGGAGCCGATCAGCGCGGTGTCGACGGTGGCGGCGACGGTGCCGGTGGAGTTCTCGACGCCAACGGTGACGGTGTCGCTTGCAATGGGCAACGGAGCGGTGAGCGCGTCAACCGCGCCGTAGCGGAACTCGATGGCGTTGGTGCCTTCTGTCAGAACAACCTGGAAGCTGTTGCTGCCGACGGGGGTGACAACGGTGCTGAAGGAGTACTGGCCGACGTTTTCCCAGGAGATCGTGAAGGTGCGGTTGGGGGCGGTGCCATCAACCTGCGTGAAGACGCCCGTGGTGGCATCGGGAATGAAGGCGAAGTCGTCCCAGAAGGGGTAGAGGGCGTTGTTGGGGGTGATTGTGCTGGGAATCGCGCCGTTGCTGAAGGTGGTGGCGGTGCCGGTGAACTGGGCGAAGCCGTTGCTGACGACGCCGATGGTGTTGTAGGTGTTGCCGAAGAAGTTGAAGTCGAAGGGCAGGGAGACGACGCTGTTGGCGTCGTCGACTGCTGGGCCGGTGGAGGTGAAGGAAACGGGCGTGCCGGTGGCGGCGATGGAGGTGAAGGTGCCCGAGCCAGCGACGAAGTTGTACGACTGGACGCCGCCGCAGTCGGTGCCGGCGCCTGCGAAGGTGCCGCCACCGGTGGTGCAGAGGAACTGACGGGTGATGGCGCAGGCGGTGCCAGTGCAGCACGCGCCGGTGGGGCTGGCCCCGATGGTGGCGGCGAGATTGCCGGTGCTGATGCGACCGATGCTGTCGGTCACGGTGAAGGGCAACTGGACCACGGGCTGCTGAGGCACCGTGATGGTGATGTTGCTGGAATAGATGCCGTCGCCAGCGACCGCGTCACCGTTGGTGCCGTTGTCGAGCAGAGCGAGGTTGGAGGCGCCGCCGATGCCCGAGGCGTCGATGACGACGCTGCTGACCGACGAGGTGGGGTTGCTGCCGGGCGTGGTGGTCACGCGCAGCACGCCGGTTGCGCCTTCAACGATGGTGGTCGCGCTGCCGATACCCGTGGCGGGCACGGGGATGCTGGCAGTCACGATGTTGAGGTTGAAAGTGCCGGCGTTGGCGGATGTGGAGGTGTGGCCCCAGAACTGACCCGAGAAACCGGTGGAACTGGGAGCAGCGCCGGGCGCGGCGACGGCGATGTAGTACTCGCCAGCGCGGACGACGGCTCCGTCGCGGCCGTTGTACGGCAGACCGCCGAGGGCGGGGCGGGCGGGGTTGTCAAGACCGAAGGTCAACTGGCTGAGTGAGCCGGTGCCGTCGACGGTGTCGGTGAAGCCCATGAACGCGCCGAGCTTGTTGTAGATGGACAGGCGCGTCGCGTTGGTGGGGGAGAGGACCGAGCCTTCGGTGTCGATATCGAGATAGCTGCCCTCCGAGCGAGCGATGTTGGGCAGCACTACGCGGTACCACTTCACTTCGCTTGCGCCGATGGGTTGGTCGGCGAGGTTGACCGTGGCGGTGGCGCCCAGGGTGCCCAGATCCGTGAAGGTGATGGAGGGCGAGGGGACGGTGGCAACGCCTGCGCCGACGTTGATGTCCCAGGGGCCGGTGGCGGTCTGGGTGGTGGTTTCGAAGGTCCAGCCAGCGGCGGGATCATTCAGATAGTGCGCGACGCCGATCCAGTAGATGCCGGCGGGCAGGTCGAGGTCGCGACCGTTGCCGATGACCGGCGTGCCGGTGCCGCCGTTGGGGAACTGGGCATCGCCTGAGCCGAAGGAGACGGAGCTCTGGAGGCCCGGACCGTCGTCGTCGTCTTCAGCAACGATGGTGCCCGAGTTGTTGAAGATGGTGATGGCGGTGTCGCCCGTACCGACGTTCCACACATTGAGGAAACGCAGGTTGTCATAAGTGGTGGGGGCGGTGAGGTTGAATCGGAACCACACAACGGAGGTTGCGCCCGACGTGGTGGTCGAGAAGCCTGATTGCGTCACGGTCGCGCCCTCGATGGGATCGATGGCGCCCAAGTCAGTGAAGACCGTTGGTTGCGCGAGCGCGCTGCCAGTGAAAACGGTACCGGCCGCGAGAGCGACCATCCAAGGCGTTCGAATGTTCTTCATGATGAAACCCTTCACAAAGTCGACAATGGCGAGCAGCGCGCCCCGATGCGCCGCCCGACAGACGAGAGTGGTGCACGCGGATGAACCCGAACCACGATTGGCGCAGGGGGGCAGTCCGCGCGAACGCCGGACACGCGACCGGCGGCAACAGTCTACCGCCGGAATTCCCCTTTGCATAGTGAATTTGCAAGAGGTTTAGACGGCAAAAAGCCCCAGTGCGGGGCACCGGGGCTTTTCAGGGTTGTGGGACAGGTTATCGGGGACGTTGCCTTACGGGCATTCACCACCAGCAAGGACGTTGAAGAAGTCAACGACGTCCTGGTCATCCGGGAAGACGTCATCGTTGTTGAAGTCGATGTCGTTGCAGGCGGGGCAATCGCCGCCAGCGAGGACGTTGAAGAAGTCAACGACGTCCTGATCATCGGGGAAGACTTCGTCGTTGTTGAAGTCGATGTCGTCGCAGCCGGCGGCGGCGCAGGGCGAGACGACGGGGCTGTAGGTGAGGGTGATGTTGCCCGCGCCGATGGTGGCGGAAGCGACGTTGATCCCGCCCGTGCCGTCGAGGTTTTCGACGCCAACGGTGAAGTCGGTGCCGGAGATGGTGGGGACCATGCTGCCGTAACGGACTTCGATGGTGTCGGAGCCTTCGGTCATGACGAACTGGAAGTTGAGATTGTCAGTCGTCGAGAGGCGCTGACGGTAGTTTTCGAAGCTGACGATGAAGGTCTGGCTACCGGGCGTGCCGCTGGTCTGCGTGAAGATGCGGGCGACGGTGGACATGTTGAGGTCGTCCCACAGCGCGGCGACCATGTTGTCGGGGTCGGCGGTCGCGGGAATGGCGACGTTGGTGAAGGTGGTGGTATAGACGGGGCCGGGGCCAAACTGGATGAAGCCGTTGGTGCAGACGCTGATTTCGGAGTAGGAAGCGCCGAAGAAGTTGACGGGGAAGGGCAGAGCCACGGTCCAGCGGCCGTCGTCATCGGTGCCGGCGGTCTTGGTGGTGGCGCTGAGGTCAAAGCCGGTGCCGGCGATGGCGGTGAAGGCGTTGGCGTTGGTGCCCTGGTTGTAGCCGGAGCAGGCGGTGCCGGGGCCATTGAAGGTACCGCTCTGGAGCGAGCAGTTGTACTGGGAGATGACCGAGCAGTTGGTGCTGATGCAGCAGGCGCCGCTGGGGCTGGCGGTCACGGCAATGTTGCACGAGCCGTTCACGGAGCCGTTGGCGTCGGTGACGACATAGGGCAGAGCGAAGGGCGTGGCGCTGGCGAGGACGGTCGCTTGCACAGTGCCGGTCCAGATGTTGTTGTTGTCCGGATCACTCAGAACGACGGAGGTCGCGCTGGGATTGATGCTGCTGGCATCGACGACGACGCCGGCGATGGGCACGCCGGTCTGGGGCGTCACCACGACACTGATGTTGGCGGTCTGACCTTCAACGACGGTCTGAGCGGCAGTGGGGCACGCGGCGCCGAGGACGTCGGCGACGGTGAACTGCACGAAGGAGACGCTGTAGGAATCGGCGTCGCTGATGGCGACGGTCTGGCCGCCGATTTCGACGTTGAACGCCGTGGGTGTCGTCGCGGTGGTGCCCAGGATGGCGTTGGGGAAGTCGAGGACGGCCGCGGTGCGGAAGTCGTCGTCAGCGGCCGATTGCTGGTTGTTGGCGACGTTGAAGCGGCCGATGGCGAGGAAGTACGTGCCAGCGGCGAAGTTGCGGGTGAAGCGGCTCTGCAGCGTGGCGCCCGTGCCGCCTGAGGCAACGGACTCATCATCGTTTCCGAAGCCGGGAATGGCGTTGAAGTTGCTGTCGTAGACCCACATGTCGGTATCGACCGTGGTGATGCCGACGGTGTTGAAGCGGATGTTGCCTTGGGGAATGGTGGGGCCGCTGATGGGCGTCACGGGCGTGGTTTCGAGGGTGGCGAGGTAATCAGCCGTCGTGGTGGCGGAGCCAGTCACGCGGTAGAAGAGCTCTTCCTGCTTGCCGAAGCCGTACCACTGGTTGAAGCGCGCGGGCGTGGTCGTGCTGCTGCTGCTCTGCAGCGTGGCGTCGGTGGTCAGGATGCCGACAGACGATTGGCCAAGCCCGAGGATTGCGCCAACGTGGCCGGCGGTGCCGGTGGTCGTCAGCGCGAGGCGGTGGCGGTAGATGCCAAGAGGCGCCGCCGCCGTCTTCACGCGGAAGGTGTCCGCGCTGGTTGCAGCGCCGGCGAGCGTGGTGCTCGTGCCGGTGGTGTTGCCGGAGATGGTGTCGCCGCTGGCCATGCCTGCGCCGCCGCTGGCCGCGGTGGTGGCGGCAGCCTTGGTTTCGTTGGCTTCGGCTTCGGGGTTGTTGACTTGCGCGAAGGCGCAGGACGTGAGCGTACCGGCCGCGAGAGCGACCATCCAAGGCGTTCGAACGTTCTTCATGATGGAACCCTTTCCCTGAGGGAGCAAGACCATGCAGCGCACCGCGACGCGCCACTCAACAGACCAAACTGGTCCGCACGCATGAACCCGGGCCAGCAAAGGCGCAGGGGGCAGTGCGCGCAACCGCCGGACACGCGACCGGCAGAACAGTCTAACGTCAGAGTCCCCCGTTGCATAGGGAATTCATGCTGGATGTGCACACAAAAACAGCCCCGACGCGTGGCGTCGGGGCTTGATGCACACCCAACGGGGTGATTGTCAGAGATGAAGCCTTACGGGCACTCGCCACCAGCAAGGACGTTGAAGAAGTCGGCGATGTCCTGGTCTTCGGGGAAGACGCCGTTGTTGTTGAAGTCGATGTCGTTGCAGGTGGCGCATTCGCCACCGGCGAGGACGTTGAAGAAGTCAACGACGTCCTGGTCATCGGGGAAGACTTCGTCGTTGTTGAAGTCGATGTCGTCGCAGGTGGGCGTGCAGGGGCTGCTGGAGATGTTGGCCTGCACGGTGATGGCGACGTTGCCTGAACCGACGACGGCGGGCAGGACGTTAAGGGCGAACGTGCCCGCAGCGTTTTCAGTGCCGACCGTCACGACGTCGGTGGCGGTGGGCTGAGGAGTGCTGATGGCGTCGATTGCGCCGTAGACGTACTGGATGTTGTCACTGCCTTCGGTGAAGATGACCTGGAAGTTATTGCTGCCGACCGGCGCCGGGACACCAGGGTTGCTGTACTGGCCGACGTTTTCCCAACTGACGGTGAAGGTGCGGTTGGGAGCCACGCCCTGCTCGAGGACGTAGCAGTTGCCGGTGGAGCCGGTCTGGAGGAGCATGTCATCCCAGAGGGGGTAGAGCGCGCCGTTGGGCGCGCCAGCGCCGGGGATGGCGCCGTTAGTGAAGGCGGTGCTGGTGCCCGTGTTGCCCATCATGATGAAGCCATTGGTGCAGACGCGGATGGTGTTGAAGGCGGTGCCGTAGTGATTGACCGGGAAGGGCAGGGCGACTTCGGCAAGGCCGTCGTCGTAGTTGACCGTGCCTGCGGGCAATGTGGCACGGAAGACCAGCGGGGTGTTGCCCGCAGCGATGGAGGTGAAGGTGCCCGCGCCGGCGGCCTGGCTGTAGCTCACGATGCCGCCGCAGTCAGTGCCTGCGCCAGCGAAGGTGTTGCCGGCCTGATCGCAGAGGAACTCGCGCGTCACGCTGCAGGTGGTGCCGTCGCAGCAGCCGCCGGTGGGGCTGTTGGTGACGGTGGCGGCGAGGGTGCCGTTAAAGACGCGACCCTGCGAGTCTGCGACAACAAACGGGAGCGACTGGCTGGCCTGCGCGGGGATGTTGACGCTGATGGAACGAGAGAAGATGCCGTCGCCCGCCGTCAAGTCACCGTTGGTGCCGTTGTCGAGCAGTGCGACGTCCGTTGTGCCGCCGATGAGCGTGGTGTCGATGACGACGCTGCTGACGGTGGAGGCGGGGTTCGCGCCGGGGGTGGTGACGACACGGAGCAGGCCCGAGGTGCCTTCGACCACGCTGAGGGCGGTGCCCACGCCGGTGGCGGGAACGCTCGTTGCGCCCGTGGCGATGTTGACGGTGACGGTGCCCGTGTTGGTGGAGGTGCTCACGAAGCCGAAGTTCTGACCACTGACAGTGGAGGTGCTGGAGGGCGAAGTGCCGATGGCGGCGACGCCGATGTAGTAGAGGCCCGGGCGCATGTCGCCGTCGCGGCCGTTGTAAGCCAGCCCGGCAGGCAAGCCCACCGCGGGGCGGGCGGGGCTGGTGAGACCGAAGGTGAGTTGGCTGAGCGAACCGCTGCCGTCGACGGTGTCCTGAAGCGCCGAGAAGAGCGAGTTGCTGAAGGGCGTGCCCGAGGGCGTGTAGATGGCGATGCGCGTCGCATTGCCGGTCACGACGGATCCTTCGGTGTCGATGTCGACGTAGGTGCCGGCCGTGTTGTTGCCACCGGGCAGGATGACCTTGAACCAGCGAACGGAATTGGCGGCCAGAGGTGCAGAGCCGATGACGCTGATGGGCTGGCCCAGATCAATGGTGCCGACGGGATCGACCGGCGTGATGTCCTTGAGGCTGACGGTGAGGTCAAAGGCGGTGAGGGCGACGCTGCCGGGCGAGATGACCTGCCAGTTGGTGGTGCCCCAGGTCACGATGAAGTACGTGACCGAGACGTAGTAGTCGCCCGGAGCGAGCAAGTCGCCATCGCGACCGTTGTTGCTCGTGAGCGTGCTGGAGCCTGCGGGGAAGCCGCCGCCACCCACACCGAAGGAGACAGCGCTGTTGACGCCGTTGCCGTCGTCGTCGTCAGCGACGATGCGGTTGCCTGAAGCGTCCCAGATGGCGATCTCGGTGTCCTGCGCGATGCCGGCGTTGAACGTCCAGACGTCGAGGCTCTTGAGATCCTGGTAGCGGACGGCGGTGGGAAGCGTGAACTTGTACCAGCGCACGGCATTGGCCGCGACGCCCGGCACGTTGACGGTCACGGGCGTGCCCGGCGTGATCGTGCCCAGATCCGCGTCGAGGGTTGGTTGAGCGAGGGCGCATGTGGTGACGGTTCCGGCCGCGAGAGCGACCATCCAAGGCTTGATAAAGCTCTTCATAACGTGAACACCTTTCCCGAAGGAGATTGCGTGCATCGCATCTTCATGGCGACGCAACGGGTTGCACAGCGAAGTTCGTGCCTGACCATTCGCGGTGGCGGCGGAAGCACGCTGCACACGTCGGGTACACAGCCGACGTACCGGTGATTGTACTTGCGGATATGAGAATTGCCCACAAATACATGTGCAATCAGTGCAAAAAGCGAAAACGCCCCGAGGAGGTGATCCTCGGGGCGCTGGTTGCAGATCAGTGAGCGATTGATGGATCGCTCAGAGAAATCAGGCGTTATCAGGACGGGCAGTTGCCGCCGGCGAGGACGTTGAAGAAGTCGACGACGTCCTGGTCTTCGGGGAAGACGCTGTTGTTGTTGAAGTCGATGTCGTTGCAGCCATCGACAGGGTCGCAGGTGACGGGGGTGCCGCCAGCGAGGACTTCGAAGAAGTCGACGACGTCCTGGTCTTCGGGGAAGACGCCGTTGTTGTTGAAGTCGATGTCATCGCACGCGGGCGTGCAGGGGCTGGCGCTGAAGGCGCCATCGAAGGCCACGCCGGTGTTGCCTGAGCCGATGGTTGCGGCAGCAACGCTGACGGCGATGGTGCCAGCGGCGTTTTCGACGCCGATGGTGATCGTGTCAGTCGCGGCGGGCAACGGAGCAGTGACAGCATCGATAGCGCCGTAGCGGAATTCGATGTTGTTGCTGCCTTCGAACAAGACAGCTTGGAAGCTGTTGCTGCCGACCGGGCCTGTCGTGGCGAATTGACCGAGGTTTTCCCAGCTGATGGTGAAGGTGCGGTTGGGGGCGACGCCGTCAACTTGCGTGAAGACGTTGGTGGATGCGCTCAGGATCGCATTCAGATCGTCCCAAAGGGGGTAGATGGCGTTGTTCGGGGTGCCGACGCTGGGGATCGTGCCGTTGCTGAAGGCGGTGCTGGTGCCGGTGAACTGGGCGAAGCCGTTGCTCACGACGTTGATGCTGTTGAAGGTGTTGCCGTAGAAGGTGAAGGCGAAGGGCAGGGCAACGGTTGCGCCGTCATCGTCGATGTCGACGAAGGTGAGGGGGAACACCGGCGTGCCGGTAGCCGAGATTGAGGTGAATGCGCCGGTGGCCGGGCCGGTGGGGTAGGACTGTGAACCACAGTCAGTGCCCGCGCCAGCGAAGGTGCCAGTTTGCAGGCCGCAGTTGTAGCTGCTGATGATCGAGCAGCCAGCCGGGAGGCAGCAGGCGCCGCTGGGGGTCGCCGTCACGGTGATGGAGCACGTACCAGTGACGGTGCCGTTGCTCGCATCGACAACCGAGAAGGGCAGGGCGAAGGGGGCAGCGTTGGCAAGCACGGTGGCCTGCACGGTGCCAGTCCAGACGTTGTCATTGTCAGGATCGCTCAGCGAGACGGAGGTCGCGCTGGGGTTGATGCTGCTGGCGTCGATGGTCACGCTGGTGAGCGGCACGCCCGGGGTGGGGGTGACGGTCAGCGAGAGGTTGGCCGTTTGGCCTTCCACCACCGTGTTGGTGCTGCTGGTGCAGCTTGCGCCCAGAACGTTCGCAACGGTGAACTGCACGAAGGCAACGCCGTAGTTGTCGGTGTAGGTGACGGGCACGCTCTGGCCACCGATGGTGAGAGCGATGGTGCTGGGCGCGGTCGTCACGGTGTTGACCAGTGCGTTGGGGAAGTCCAACACGGCACCGGCGCGGAAGTCGTCATCCACAGGGCTTGCCTGGTTGTTGGCGAGGTTGAAGCGCGAAACGGCCAGGAAGTAGGTGCCCGGCGTGAAGTTGCGGGTGAGGCGGCTCTGGAGCGTGATGCCCGTGCCGCCGTTGGCGACGGATTCATCGTCGTTGCCGAAGCCGGGGATGGGGTTGAAGTTGCTGTCGTAGACCCACATGTCGGTGTCAGTCACGAGGCCGGTCGTGGGGCCGCTGATGGGGGTGACGGGGGTGGTTTCGAGCGTGGCGAGGTAGTCGGCCGTGGTGGCGGTGCCGCCCGAGACGCGGTAGAAGATCTCTTCCTGCTTGCCGAAGCCGTACCACTGGTTGAAGCGGGCCGGGGCGGTGGTGCTGCTGCTGGTCTGCAGCGTTGAGAGGCCGGTGCCGATGCCGGTGGAGCCCTGCAAGAGGCCCAGGATGGCGCCGATGTGGCCGGCGGTGCCGGTGGTCGTCAGCGCGAGGCGGTGGCGGTAGATGCCCAGGGGCGCGGCGGCGGTCCTGACGCGGAAGATGTCCGCGCTGGTCGCGCCAGCGACGGTCGTGCTCGCGCCGGTGGTGTTGCCGGAGATGGTGTCACCATTGGCCATGCCTGCGCCGCCGCTGGCAGCGGCGGTGGCGGTGGCCTTGGTTTCGTTGGCTTCGACTTCGGGGTTGTTGACCTGGGCAAAGGCGCAGGACGTCAACGTGCCGGCCGCGAGAGCGACCATCCAGGGGGTACGAATCTTCATCATGGCAAAATCCCTTCTTCTCACTCACACACGCACGTACTTGGCCACAAGCACAGGCGAACACACGAATCGCTGGAAGCGTCCACGCCCGAACGCGTTACGGGCGTGATCGTGGCCGGTTGAGGCGCTTCCGCCCGGAATGTCCGCGCACTCCGGGCTTTCGATTCTACAGCAAGGTTGCAGAAAGCCCAGCAAAAAGCGCGAGATTTGTACCGTTTCCCCGAATAGGACCCAAGATTATGGGGCCGTCCGGTACGAACGCTTCCCGCTATGCTTCGCGGCTATGAAGATGAGTATCGCGTGGCTGCGTCGGTATCTGTCGGGGAGTGCGATTTCGCCCGAGGCGGCGGAACGGGCGCTCATGGACCTGGGGCTTCCGAGTGAGTCGCGCGAGGCGGTGGCGACGTGCGCGGGGGAGGACGTGTGCCTGGATGTCGAGGTGACGAGCAACCGGGGTGACTGTCTGAGTCATGTGGGACTGGCGCGCGAACTGGCGGCGAGCAATCTGGGTGTGTCACTGGTCATGCCGGTGGCCGAACCTGCCGCGGTGGATGGCACGGCGGTGAGCAGCGTGTTCGCGCTCGAGAACACGGTGCCCAACCTGTGTCCGCGTTTTTTGGTGAAGGTGATTCGCGGCGTGAAGGTGGGCGAGAGTCCGGCCTGGCTGCGTGCGAGTCTGGAAGCGATCGGTCAGCGGCCGATCAACAACGTGGTGGACGTGACGAACTTTGTGGCGGCGGAGTTGGGCAACCCGTGCCATGTGTTCGACATGAAGAAGATGGCGGGTGGGAAGATCGTGGTGCGGTGCGCGCGCGATGGTGAGATGCTCACGACGCTGGACGGGAAGCAGCGCAAGCTGAAGAGTGATGAAGTAGTGGTAGCGGACGCGGAACGCGCGCAGGGGCTGGCGGGGGTGATGGGTGGCGCGGATTCTGAAGTGAGCAGCGCAACGGTGGACGTGGTGCTGGAGATGGCAACGTGGGATCCGGTGGCGGTGCGGCGTGCGCGGCGGCGGCATGTGCTGACGACGGCGGCGGCGTATCGGTATGAGCGCATTGTCGATCAGCGCACGCTGGCGTTTGCGGCAGAGCGTGCGGCGGCGCTGATTGTGGAAGTGGCGGGCGGCAAGGTGCTGAGCGGCACGCTGTCGGCCGGTGCGCCGGAGGCGAATCCGACGACGGTGCGGTTCCGGCCTTCGCGCTGTGTTGCGCTGCTGGGATATGACATTGCGACCGATCGCATCGTGCGGCACCTCCGCGCGGTGGGCGTGGAAGTGGGGCCGCTGGGACGCAGCGGGGATGATTTGCTGTGCACGGTGCCGGTGCATCGGCCTGACTTGACGCGCGAGGTGGATTTGATTGAAGAAGTCGCGCGCATTGAAGGCCTTGATGCGGCGAAGGTGCAGGAGAAGATGAGCATTCGCGTGACGAGCCCGCAGGCCAGTGAGCGTGCGCGACGCGACATCGCGAGCGTGCTGACGGGGCTGGGGTTCTTTGAGACAGTGACGTTCAGCTTCACGACGCCCAAACTCGCGAAGGCGTTTGTCGCGAAGGATCTTTCGGCGGTAATCATGGATGACGCGCGGCGCGGCGATGAGCCTGCGCTGCGGCCCAGCGTGCTGACGGGCTTGCTGGCGTGCCGGCGCACGAATCAGCACAATGGCGTGAAGCAGAACGGCGGCGTGCGGCTGTTTGAACTGAGTGCGGCCTTTGCTGAGAAGCCCGGCGCGGCGAAGGGCCAGCCGGCAGAGAGCGTGGAAGCGTTCAACATAGGGCTGGTGCTGGATTGTCCCGGGCGCGGGCTGGATGATGTGCGCACGGGTGTCCGCATGATGCGCGGCGTGGTGGAAGCGCTGGTCGCGTCGCTCGCGGGTGATGCCGCGATGCTGGGCGTGACGCCTGCGACGCCTCACGCAAGCGCGTTTGATGGCGCGGCGTATGCGAAGCTCACGCTTGCGGGCAAGGACCTGGGATACTTCGCGACGCTGGAGAAGAGCGTGCTGGCGAGCTTTGATCTTGCAGTGCCCGTGGTGTGCGCGGAGATTTCACTCGCCGCGCTGGTGGCGCACTATCCGCCCAAGAGCAAGGTTGTGCTGCCGCCCGCTTTCCCGGGTGTGGAGCGTGATGTGTCGCTGATCGTGGATGAGGGCGTGCGGTGGAACGCGATTGACGGGGCGATTGCCAAGCATCGCAGCGCGCCGATGGTGGATCATGCGTTTGTGACCACGTATCGCGGCAAGCCGCTGGCGGCGGGCAAGAAGAGCGTGACGGTGACGCTGGCGTATCGCGATGACAAGCGCACGCTGACCACGGAAGAAGTGGACGCGGCGGAACGCGCGATGCTGAGCAAGCTCAAGAGTGAAGTGGCGTTTGAACTGCGGGCGTGAGCACGCACCAAGGGAACTGACGGTGGCCCGCAGGTGTGCGAGGCCGGTTTTCAGTGCCATTTCTCCGCGAGTGTTTGGATTTGGCGTTCCACTTCTGGAGCATGCGTGTATATTGATGTCCGGAGGTGACCATGCTCACGCCGGTCCGGCAGTCTCACATTGTGCTCTCGCGGCTGGGGTATGGCCCCGGGCCCGGCGAGGTTCAGCAACTCGCGGCGTCGATCAACGCCGACGGCGTGCGAGCGTGGCTGGATGCGCAGCTTGCGCCACCTGTGGGTGATGACGAGGCGACGACTGCGGCGCTGACGCAGGCGCGGCTGGCGATTTCTTATCAGGGCGGCAAGAACGACGAGGGCGAAACCTACGAGGCTCTGAAAGAGGATCGTCCGCTCGAGACGCTGCGTGATGACCTGAGCAAGCACTGGTGGCGTACAAAGTGGAACAAGGCGATGGCGTGGGAGGAGCGGGTGAGGCCACTGGCCGAGCTGCGCATCGCCACGCTCATCCGCGGGCGGCACAGCCAGTTTCAATTGCGCGAAGTGCTGGCGGATTTCTGGCACAATCACTTTCATGTCAATGCAGGTGGCGATGACATTCGCGCGTCGGTGAGCCTGCCTTGGTACGACCGTGATGTGATTCGCGTGCACTGCATGGGCAACTTCCGAGAGTTTCTGGAGGCGGTGGCCAGTCACCCGGCGATGCTGGCGTACCTCAACAACGCAAGCAGCAAGGCGAGCCCGGCGAATGAGAACTTTGCGCGGGAACTGTTTGAACTGCACACGCTGGGTCGCGGGGCGTATCTGAACGCGCTGTTCAATCGGTGGCGTGATGTGCCGGGCGCGCTGGCGGGAACGCCAGAGGGCTATATCGATCAGGACGTGTACGAAGCGGCGCGGGCGTTCACGGGCTGGACCATCGCGGATGGCGGATGGAATGGCCAGGACGATGGGCGACTGCCTGATGGCGGGGCGTTCCTGTATATGGATGCGTGGCACGATCACTACCAGAAACGTGTGCTGGCGACGGAGTTTGATCCGTCACAGCCGCCGCTGGCAGACGGACGGAAGGTTCTGGATCTGGTGGCGTTTCATCCGGCGACGGCGAGGCACGTGTGCTTCAAGTTGTGCAGGCGACTCTTGTCGGATGATCCGCCGGAATCGCTGGTGAATCGCGCGGCTCAGGTGTGGACGGAGCACGCCAAGTCGAAGGATCAGATTGCGCAGGTGGTTCGCGCGATTGCGCTGAGCAGGGAGTTTCTCGACACGCCTCCAGCCAAAGCGAAGCGGCCCATGGAACTGGCGATGAGTTTCGTGCGAGCGACGAACGCAGGGGTTGTGGCGGACCACGGTTGGCACTGGTCGCTGGAATCGGCGGGACACCGCATGTTCAGTTGGCCTGCGCCGACGGGACTGCCTGATGTGTCCTCGTACTGGCTTGCGAGCGGCATGATGGTGTCGCGCTGGAACTTGCCGATTCTGCTGCTTGCGGACTGGTTCAAGGGCACTCGCGTGCGGCTGCTTCGGCAGATGCCTGAAGACGCGGATAGTGCGGCGAAGATTGTCGCGTTCTGGAGCGAGCGACTGATTGGCACGCAGTTGGAGGGACAGCGTCTGCGGGCCGTTGAGCGTCTGGTGGCGGGCGAGAGTGACGCCGATGCGCCGCTGCAAGTGAACGAAACTGAACTCTCCCAGCGTGTGCAGCGTGCAGTGGTCGCGCTGGCGCTTTCGCCCGAATTCCAGGTCCGCTGATGGAGCATTTGCCATGACGACCCGCCGCGAGTTTCTGGTTGGATGTTCGAGTGCGATCGCCGCGATGAGTGCGGCGCGCCTTTCGTGGGCGAGCTTTGACGACACTGCGCAGGGCACGGGAGGCGCGCCAGTGCGCGACATGCTCGTGCTCGTGTTTCTGCGAGGCGGCATTGATGGGCTGCATCTGCTTGCGCCGGTGGATGACAAGGACTATGTGGCGGCGAGGCCTGCCGCGCTGCGCGTGGGCGAGCGCGAGGGTCTGGCGATTGGCGGGGGACTGGCAGGGCTGGACTTTCGGCTGCATCCCAACGCGGCGCCGCTGAAAGAGTTGTACGACGCGAAGCAGTTGGCGTTCATTCATGCGTGCGGACTGACCAACGGGACGCGGAGCCACTTTGAGGCGATGGATCTGATCGAGCGCGGCGTGGCGGATGTGGCGCAGCAGCGGCTCGCTGAGGGCTGGCTCGCGCGGTTTGCATCGCTCGAACGTCGAGACGGGGTGTACGACGGTGCGCCAGTGCCGGTGTTTGCGGCGGATGACAGCTTGCCGACGAGCCTGTTTGGTTTGCCGTTCGCGGCGGCTGCGCCGCAGCTTGATCGCTTTGGGCTGTGGTGGGGCGAGGGACAGCGCAGTGTGATCGAAGCGTTGTACACGCAGGATGCTCCGCTGCATGAGAGTGCGCAGCGAGCGATGCAGGTCATCGACGCGATCGGGAGGCGTGTGCCGCGGAATCAGAAGGGTGATGTGGAGGCGTACAAGCCCCAGCACGGCGCGGAGTATCCCGACGACAGCATTTCGGTGCGACTGCAGTCACTTGCGCAACTGATCAAGATGGATGTGGGGCTGCGTGTGGCGAGCGTGGACTATGGCGGGTGGGACACGCACCAGGATCAGACGTATCACTTTCCGGCGCGGCTCAATGTGCTCTCGCGCGCGTTGCATGCGTTCTATACCGACATCACCGATCATCACAAACGCACGACGGTGCTGGTCATCAGCGAGTTTGGTCGGCGGCTGAAGGCCAACAAGAGCGCGGGGACGGACCATGGACACGGCGGCGTGATGATGGCTCTTGGCGGCAACGTGAACGGCGGGCGCATGCACGGGAACTGGCCCGGCCTTGCGACGGATCAGCTTGACAGCCGCGTGGATTTGGCGGTGACGACTGACTATCGCGCAGTGCTTGCAGAGGCGCTGCGTACGCGCATGGCGCGGACGAACGTGGATGAAGTGTTTCCGGGGTTTGCTTCGGAGGTGAAGTTGGGGCTGTTTCGTTCGTGAGCGCGGGGTGCTCTCAGCGCGGCGAGATGGAAAGGCCAAGCACGTTGAAGGGGCCACCATCGATGGCGCGGGTCTCACCGGGCTTCAATGTGATGAGTGTGCGATCGCCGGTCGTGGTGTCCGTCGCGGTGAGTTCATAGGGCCTGTCGGTCGTTTTGGTGACCCAAAAACCGCGCGAGCAGCCGGTGAGTGCGAGCGCGAGGAGGGTGAGGGAGACAAATGCGAGGCGGGTGCGCATGGCCAAACTCCGATGTGATTGGAGCAGTTTACTGATTTGCGCTCGGTACGTGCATGAAGACCACAAAAAACCCGCGGCGGGTGCAGCGGGTTTGGTGGGGTGCTGGTGAACTTTGCTGGCGCTTGGGTTCGCTGGTCTATCTATCCAGTTCCGCCGCGACGACGTTGATGCTGCCGATGATGGCGACGATGTCGCTGAGCAGGTGGCCTTCGGTGATCTTGCTCATGATGCTGTAGTTGATGAAGCAGGGCGGGCGGACCTTGACGCGCCAGGCGCGCGGGCCGCCGTCGCTGACGAGGTAGTAGCCCAGTTCGCCGTTGGCGCTTTCTTGAGCGCTGTAGACCTCGGCGACGGGGGGCGTCCAGCCGCGGTTGGTCATGATGAGTTCGAAGTGCTGGATGAGGCCTTCGATGGAGCCGTAGACGTCTTTCTTGTTGGGCTTGACGACTTTGCTGTCGGCGAAGGCGTCGACGGGGCCGCCGGGGATCTTGTCGATGAGTTGGCGGATGATGGCGAGGCTTTGCTTCATCTCTTCCATGCGGACGAGGAAGCGGGCTCGCGCGTCACCTTCGCTGGCGGCGACGACTTGGAACTTCACGGCTTCGGCGCCTTGGCCATCCCAGTTGTCCTTGAAGCAGAGGTAGGGTGAGTCCTTACGCAGGTCGCGCAGCACGCCGCTGGCGCGGGCCATGGGGCCGGTCAGGCTCCAGTCGATGGCGTCTTGCTTGGTGATGACGCCGATGCCTTGCGTGCGATCGACGAAGATGCGGTTGCGGTTGAGCAGGCGCTCGAGTTCGTCAATGGCGGTGGGGACTTCCTTGTCGATGAGGTCCTTCACGAGGCGGATGAACATCGCGTCGTCGGGAATGTCCTGCATCAGGCCGCCCACGCGGGTCCAGTCTGGGTGGAAGCGCTGGCCGCTGATGTAGTCGACGAGGTCGTAGATCTTCTCGCGGACGTTGAAGGCGTAGATGAAGCCGGTGAAGGCGTTGAGATCGAGGCCCGCGGCACCGGTGCAGAGCAGGTGGTTCTGGATGCGGGCCATCTCGTGCATGATGGTGCGGAGCACCTTGCAGCGCGGGGTGATATCGATGCCGAAGAGCTTTTCGACTGCGCCGTGCCATGCGATGTCATTGGCGATGGGGCTGAGGTAGTCCATGCGCGACACGATGGTCACGTACTGGTTGTAGTCGAGGCTCTCGCCCAGCTTCTCAAAGCCGCTGTGGAGGTAGCCGATGTGGGGCGTGCAGCGGGCGATGCGTTCGCCATCGAGCTCGAGCACCAGGCGCAGCGTCGTGTGGGTGGCGGGGTGCTGAGGGCCGAAGTTCAGAACCCAGCGGTCGCCGGTGTCGACGTGGTTCTGGAGGTATGAGGCCTTGTCGGCGTCGACGGAGAGGGCGTCGTCGGGCTTGAGGGTGAAGGGCATAGGTGATGATGATAGAGGCGAGGGGGGGAGGGAGCGAGTGGGGTTGAATCAGTTGGGCAAGCTGTTGGGATCAGGGGATTTGCACAGTGATAGCGAGCGGCGGGGCGTGCTGGGAACGAGGCGGGGCGATCTGTACCACTTCTTCGCCGCTGCGCTCGACCGCGATTTGCGTCACGAGCCTTACCTCACCCTCGCGCGAGATGGTGAAGGGGATGACGCGCTCCCAGGCGATCCAGGGGGAGAAGTCTTGGCGGCCGGGAACAAGGGGTTCGCTGGCGGGTTGGTTGGGCCAGGTGTCGGGCTTGAAGGTGGCGAGCATGGGGCCGAAGAAGCGCAGGCCGGTGGCGTCGGCGTTGACGATGGTGGGGGCGGTGAAGGAGAAGTAGGTGGAGTCGATGTCGGAGCGGCGGAAGGTGTGCTGGGCGATGGACGGGTAGGCCCAACTGTGGTACCAGGGGCCGATGAAGTAGGTGTCGAAGCCGTGGTGGCCGGTGTTGGTGGGGAGGTCGGCGGCCCGGAGGGGCATGAACACTGAGCCGGGGGCGGGGTCGGGCACGAGAGCGCGCAGTTGCGCGGCGATGTGGTCGTCCATGCGATGGCGCAGGTGGTAGGCGCGCTGCGTGCCGATGAGGCTGAGGCTGCAGACGGCGAGGGCGGCGAGAAGCGAAAGAGCGATGGCGATGCTGGCGGGTTTGTGCGTGTGCGTGCGGCGCGCGAGGGCGAGGAGGCGGTCGAGGGCGAGGGCAACGAGCACGGCGAGGGCGACGGTGGTGATGGAGGCCATGCGCGGACGCACGGCGGTGTCGGTGACGACGGCCAGCGGCAGCAGGGTGATAGCGCCGAGGGTGAGAGCGAACGCGACGATGGCGAGGCGGCGCGCGGCGGGATTGGCGGCGAGGTCGTTGTGGCTGGCGAGCGGGCCGGGTTCGTCGGCGGGGGTGAGCCAGGCGCGGGCGGTGAGGGCGCAGGCTGCGGCAATCGCAGCGAGCATGAGAGCTGCGCGGAGGGGCATGTCGCGCAGAGCATCGAGGCCGGTGTGCAGGGCGGCGGTGCCCAGGAAGGACCACTTGTGCATGTCTTCGAGGTGGGGCGAGATGCGGAGGAAGTTATTGATCCACTCGCGCGGCGGGAGCAGTTGGCCGGCGGCCCCGAGGCCTCCGTCGGCCCGTTTGGAGAGGACCATCATCACGATGTACCCGGCGTAGAGGAAGGCGATGGGTGTGAGGATGGTGGTGAGGCGGGCGAGTGAACGCGAGGTGCGTTCGCTGGTGCTGCGGCAGGTGAGATAGAGGAAGGGCCAGGCGGCGATGCCCGCGGCGGCTTGTTCGTTGAAGCAAGGGACGAGCGCGGCGAAGAAGATGGCAGCGAGGAGTGAGCGGCGTGTGTTGCTCTGCGTCCACGTGATGAAGAAGCAGGTGGCGATGATGTAGCAGCACGTGCTGAGGGCGGTGGGGATGGCGCACGTCCAGAAGATGGCTTCGAATGCGACGGGATAGCAGCAGAAGAGGGCCGCGCCGGCGAGTGCGCTGTGTGGGGTGCGCCCCAGCAGTGTGAGTAAACGCCAGAGGGCGAGTGTGGTGGCAAGGTGCGCGAGTGCGCCGAAGAGATGCATGACCCACGGCGCGTGCCAGAAGAGTGCGGTGATGGATCCCAGCGTGATGTTGTAGAGTGGACGCCAGGTGAGAACGGGATCGCCCGCGGGATCGAAGGGCGTCATGCGATCCATGATGTAGCGGAAGGGCTCGTTTGTGGCTGGGTCACGAGAGTTGATGAAGTAGTCGTCGTTCCAGTAGCCCAGATCGCCCAGCATGAAGAAGCAGGCGAAGAGCCACAGCGCACAGAGTGCGAGCAGCGCAGGCCAGCGTGATGGGGGCGATGTGTGACGGGACACGGGTGGAGGGTAGAAGTGAGGGGAGAAGCGAACGACGGGGACGGATGGTGGAACGCGTGTCATGCGTAGCGGCGAAGGGCGGACTTGTAGGGAGCGTCGAGATTGTGCACCATGTAGCGGAGGGCATCGACGGCGTGGTCGAAGCCGTCGCCCTTGACGGGGGTGTCATCGTCGGGACGGTTGGCGGGGTAGTGGTAGCGTTCGAGTGACTCGATGAGGTGTTTGCAGCGCGCGTGGATGAAGAGTGTGGGGCCGCCGGTGGCGGGGGCGAGGCGGGCTCGCAGCAGGTTGAGGCTTTCGTTGACGCCCATGCGACGGGACTTGACGAGCAGGCCGGCTTTGCGCAGTCGCAGCACGCTGCTTTCGCCGGTCTGGT